>Ga0138256_10000014_pt1 | contig 260261 bp, 234 predicted proteins | sample KNB2016incub_MG_FD_105486 | JGI IMG/M metagenome (GOLD analysis project Ga0138256, IMG submission 105486) | Active sludge microbial communities from wastewater in Klosterneuburg, Austria - KNB2014incub_MG | ecosystem: Engineered > WWTP > Activated sludge > Unclassified | place: Austria...
TAACCAACCTGTAAGAATTGAAGCCATTGTTGTTTCAACACAGCATGACGATTTTGGACCCGACGAAAAGATGCTTGCAAAAATTAAAAAAGATATCATCAATATTGTGATACCCAGGGTGAAGGCCAGGTATCCTAAGTACGGTGATTTATTCAATAGTAAAACAAAGTATCACATAAACCCAACCGGCAAATTTGTTATTGGTGGTCCGCATGGTGATACAGGCTTAACAGGCCGTAAAATTATTGTAGATACATACGGTGGTAAAGGTGCACATGGCGGCGGCGCTTTTAGCGGAAAAGATCCCAGTAAGGTTGACCGTAGTGCAGCTTATGCAACACGCCATATAGCTAAGAATTTAGTTGCAGCAGGATTATGTGATGAGGTTCTGGTACAGGTTTCTTATGCAATTGGGGTTGCCCAGCCAACCAGTATTAATGTGGTAACCTATGGTACTGCCAAAGTAAAACTAACAGACGGACAGATTGCTGATAAAGTGATGAAGATGTCATGCTTTGATATGCGTCCTTACTTTATTGAGCAGCGTTTAAAATTACGAAACCCAATGTATAGTGAAACTGCTGCTTATGGCCACATGGGACGTAAAAATGAAACAGTTGAAAAAGTATTTACTTCGCCTTATGGTAAGACGATTAAAAAGAAAGTAGAATTATTTACCTGGGAGAAATTAGATGCGGTGAAGGAGGTGAAGAAAGTTTTTGGATTGAAATAAAATAATTAAACCCATATAAACCCTCTCCAACCTGAGAGGGTTTTTTAATCCCGATAATCCTGTAAATCTGTCCAAATCCCTGTTCAGACAATAATTAAGTTTAAATTTGCCAAGTGAAAAATTTCAGACATCAACATCATCGGCCCAAAAAAAGTTCATTGGTTATTGGCCGTAAGGCCGTAACAGAAGCCATGCAAACAGGCAAGCAACTGGAGCGTATCTATCTGCAAACAACTGTACATGGCGAAGCCATTGATGAAATAAAAAAACTTGCCGAAAAAACACAAACCCCCATCAATAAAGTACCTGTTGAAAAACTCAACAACTTTAACGTCAGTAATCATGAAGGTTGTGTAGCGCTGATCGCCAAAGTGCAATACCAGGATCTGCAGGATGTTATTTCGTTTGTAGTGGATAAAGGAGAGACTCCCTTGTTTTTAATACTTGATGGCATTACTGATATCAGGAATATCGGCGGTATTGCCCGCAGTGCATATTGTTTTGGTGTACATGCCATCATTATACCCGATAAAGGCGTTGGCGCTTTAAATGAAGATGCTGTGCTTACCTCGGCCGGAGCATTAGAAGAGATTGCTGTTTGCCGTGTAAACAGTCTGATGAAAACTGTTGATGACCTGCATATGAATGGTATTAAAGTATATGCCAGTGAAATGAAAGCAGCCCAAAAAACATACGACTGCAATTTTAACGAACCCTGTGCCATTGTAATGGGCGGAGAGGAAAAAGGTGTTTATCCTGCCATATTAAAGATATGTGATGAACAATTTCAAATACCCATGACCGGCGATTTTGATTCGCTGAATGTATCGGTGGCAACGGGCATTATTTTGTACGAGGTGATGAAACAACGGTCATGAAATCTGAAAATAAAATAAAATTAATTGAATGCCCCCGTGATGCCATGCAGGGCTGGCCGCATTTTATTCCAACGCAAAAGAAGATTGAATACATCAATGCCTTATTGAAAGTAGGATTTGATACCATTGACTTCGGTAGTTTTGTTTCACCAAAAGCCATTCCGCAGATGGCTGATACAGGCGAAGTAATTGGTAATTTGGAATTAGGGGGAAGCGCCTCCAGCCTTTTGGCAATTATCGCTAATGAAAGAGGTGCTGCTGATGCGGTTATATTTGATGAGATATCTTATCTCGGTTTCCCCTTTTCGGTTTCAGAAACTTTTCAAAAACGCAATACCAATTCAACCATTGCCCAATCACTGGGCAGGGTAGCGGAAATACAAAATCTCTGCATAAAGAATAAAAAGGAATTAGTCGTTTATATTTCTATGGGTTTTGGAAATCCTTATGGAGATGTTTATAATGAAGAAATTGTTTTTGAATGGGTGAAAAAGCTGGTTGGTATGAATATAAAAATAATTTCGCTGGCAGATACCGTTGGTGTGGCAACAAAAGAGCAGGTTTACAGTATCACAAAGTATTTAGTTGACTCGTTGCCTGGTACAGAGATTGGCGTTCACCTGCATTCAACCCCGGCTAACTGGAAAGAAAAGGTAAATGCTGCTTTACAGGCCGGTTGCAAAAGATTTGACGGAGCACTAAAAGGCATTGGCGGCTGCCCCATGGCTGATGATGAACTGGTGGGCAATATGGATACCGAACTGATGATTCCTTACTTTGAAGAACTTAAACAGCTGAATAATTTAAATAGAGAAGCTTTAAATAATTGCAGCAGGCTTGCATCGGAGATATTTATTTAGCCATTAATACTTCAACAAGCCAGGTACACTAAACGGCACCAGTAAAAACATTCGTGTAAATTCGTGTAACCTGTCTGCCGGCCGGCAGGTTAGTGGCAACATTTTATAAACAAAACATAATAGTCCCCTTTAGGGGATAGGGACATGAATTTTCATTTAGAATTTACTCCAAGGCCTTTTGATATAAAGATCAATCATCAGCATAATTTGCTGTTGATAGGCTCCTGTTTTACAGAACAGATAGGTATAAAGCTGGCAAATCATAAATTTTCTGTTTTGGATAATCCAAACGGAATCTTGTTTAACCCGGTAAGTATTACCAGCTCAGTCTCGTCATACATCAATAATAAACAATTCAGCGAATCAGATTTATTTTATCAAAATGAATGCTGGAACAGTTGGGAACACCACAGCCGCTTTTCAAATCCTGATAAGGAAAAATGTTTAGCCGGTATAAATGAATCTCAAACAGCGGCATACGAATTCATAAAAAATGCAGATTGGTTATTGATCACACTGGGATCGGCTTTTGTTTATGAACTGGAAAATAATGAAGTGGTTGCTAATTGCCATAAAGTACCCACTGATAAATTTGTAAAACGGCTTTTGTCAGTGGAAGAAGTTTTTAACGGATTACAAACGATGATTGATAAAGCCATTGCTTTTAATCCAGGCCTTCATATTATTTTCACCATCAGCCCGGTGCGTCATTTACGGGATGGTTTTGTAGAAAATAACCGCAGCAAGGCAACATTAATACATGCTGTTCATCAACTGACCGAAAAAAACGAGACTTGCTTTTATTTTCCTGCTTACGAACTGATCATTGATGATTTACGTGATTACCGCTTTTTTGCAGAAGATATGGTGCATCCTGACTATGCTGCCACCAACTATGTTTGGGAAAAATTTATTGCAACCTGTATTGATGAACCATCACAGCAATTGATGAAAGAGATTGCGGTAATTGTTGCTGCAAAAAATCATAAGCCATTTAACCGGGCATCTGAACAACACAAAAGGTTTCTGCAAAGCAATCTTGAAAAAGTTCAAAAACTGCAGGCAGAATGCCCGTATATTAATCTAAAAGAGGAAGCAGCATTTTTTCTGCATTGATACTCTCTGTAGCATCAATAGATAGCCTAATGAATAAAGCGTTTTTAATCTTCCTGTTTTTTTGCCCTTTTTATCTTAATGCACAAAAAACAAACCGCCACACACCGATTGTTCAGAAAGGAGTATACCTGACATTTAACCCTCATTCATTCTTAGAACCAATACAGGGTGCAATAGGCTTAGGAGCAGGCTACCGCTTTAATAAGCATTTTGAAGCGTGGACGGAACTTAATTATTTATACAAAGGTTTCTTTAATGAGGGGTCGGGGCAGACAAATTTAACCGGTATACGAAGTATTACAAGCTTTAAATACTACTACAGCCAGAAGCATGGCTTTTTTGTTGGAGCCGAATTCAGGATTAAAAACTACGGATTTGGTGATTACAATACTTTTATCAATGAGCAAACATCCGATACGCTTGTTGATTTTCGGTATAAAGCGAAACATAGATTGACAGGTGGTGCCTTTTTTTGGGGAAAACGTTTTAAACTTACCGGTAATGGTAAATTTGAACTTGAAGGCAATGTTGGTATTGGTGTGAAACAGCGAAAAATTAAAAGGGAAAATGTGCCACCGGGATATGCAACAATTTTAGTTCCTGTGAGAAAAATAAATCCCGTTCCGGATAATGATATTGAGCAGTCACTGCCTTACTTTCCTGCAATAGTCAGGTTTGTTTATCATTTATAAAATCAATGAATCCTGTCGCCCCTCAATTCCATTTCTTTCATCAGTTTTTTTTCGTAGGTAAGCCACTCAGCCCAACGTTTGCGTACAAGTTTTTTATCAAGATAATGTTCGGCAAGTGTAATGAATAAAGTATAATGACCAGCCTCACTTTCCATAAATCTGCGGTAGAAATTACGCATGTATGTATCATCCAGTCCTTCACTCAGTCTTTTAAAACGTTCGCAGCTCCGTGCTTCAATCAATGCCATAATCAGCATTTGGTCTAAAAACCTTTCCTGCGGGCTGCCATCTTTTTTTTGAAACTGCAACAGGTTATTTACATAAACGTCTTTGCGTTGCTTTCCCAGTTTCAGGTTACGTTTTTTCAGTTCGGCAATCACCATTCTGAAATGTCCCCATTCTTCAGTAACTATCGGGCTCAGTTCTTCAACAAGTAATTCTTTCTCGGGGTTTTTTGTGATCAATGATATACAGGTTGTGGCAGCTTTCTGCTCACAGTATGCATGATCGGTCAGTATTGCTTCAAGTTCCAGCCCGGCTAAATTAACCCAACGGGGATCTGTAGGAAGTTGTAAACCTAAAATGTTTTTTATATCTGCAGATAAATTTTCCATTGCTGCAAAAATAAAACAGCCTGGCCATAAAAGCCAGACTGTTTTTGTTTGTACCTGTGTATGGTAATGATTAATTTTTTGTTATGGAGAATACACCCGATCCTGTTGCACTGGGTTGTAATCCTATTGTGCCATCCATATTTTTTTGGCTGGAGGTATATTTTCCTGCAAATAAATAAACAGCACTTGAACCGGTGAAGGTATAGGAACCGGTAATATTATCGCCATTCTGACTCCAGGTGCCGTTAGCAATATCGGGAGTAGTAGCATTGTTTGCATGTACAACAAGTGCACCAGCGGCTTTAAAATTTAATGAAAAATAAGTTATTGGTCCGCCAATTCCATTGTTATAGGTACCAACCCAGGTTCCTTCTGCACTATCGTATGTAACTGGTGCAGGGCTGCTTTTACTGCATGATGAGATAATTAATACAGTGCAAAGTGCAAGCAGCGGTAGAAATAGATTCCTTTTCATAATTATTTTTTTGCTTAAGTAGCTTTTGAATCATATAGATTAAATTAAACAAACATTATACCACAATTGAAAAATGAATTAAAAAATTTCATTTTTTCTACTAACATCTTGTTATTATTTACGCCACGTAAAGGGCTGAATTATATTTCTTTTTTGTATTTTACGGCAAATTAAATTCTTTTATGAGAATTATACCCTTTATCGTTTCAGCTGTCATTACATCCGGGCTGATTGTTTTGTTAAATACCAGTCTCGTTTTACCTGCAGCATTGGGCAAATTATTAAGCCCTCAGCATGGTGTATGGCAGAATGCAGAATCTGCTAAAGATGATTATACAGCAGATTTGCGGTTCACTCAGCTTAAAGGAAAGGTTGATGTGTTCCTGGATGACCGCCTGGTTCCGCACATTTTTGCAGAGCAGGAAAATGATGCCTATTTTGTTCAGGGCTTCCTGCATGCAAAATTCAGGTTATGGCAAATGGAATTACAAACTTTTGCAGCAGCCGGCAGGGCCAGCGAGATCATAGGAGAAAAAGCCATTACCCACGACAGGGAATTCAGGCGTTTGGGAATGGTTTATGCTGCTGAAATTGCGGAAAAAGAAGCAGCAAATGATCCGGTTATCAAGGCCCAATGTGATGCTTATACGGCGGGAGTAAATGCCTATATCGAAACATTGACGGAAAGTACATTGCCACTTGAGTATAAGTTAATAGGCTATAAACCTGAAAAATGGAGTAACCTTAAAACATCTTTGTTTCTAAAGTATATGAGCTATGATCTTGCAGGGCATGATGATGATTTTGAAATGACGAATGCAAAAAGTTATTTTTCGCCCGGTGATTTTGCTAAACTTTTTCCCGAAATACAGGATACCCTCGATCCCATTATACCAAAAGGAACTGTTTTTGAAAAGCAAAAAGTATTTCCGGTAAAACCTGCCGGTGCCGATTCTCTTTACCTGGAAAAGCGGTTGTTGGCGGTTGCCGAAGCATATAAGCCCGGCAGGGATAATGGCAGCAATAACTGGGCTGTAAGCGGCAGCAAAACCAAAAGCGGAGCCCCTATTTTATGTAATGATCCGCATTTAGGATTAAACCTTCCTTCCCTTTGGTATGAAGTGCAGATATCTGTTCCGGGGTTTAATGCCTATGGCGTAAGTTTTCCGGGAGCGCCCGGGGTTATCATCGGCTATAACGATAGTTGTGCATTTGGATTTACAAATGGTGGCAGGGATGTGAGAGATTATTATGAGATACAATTTAAAGATGATGCAAGGCTGGAATATTTTTTTAACGGGCAATGGCAAAAAACAAAATTCAGGCTTGAAACAATTAAAATAAAAGACAAACCGGATTTTATTGATTCTGTAGCTTATGTAAAATTGGGAAATGACTGGTGCCCGGTTATGTATGATAAATCATTTAATGGCGGCAGAAATACCCACAGTAAATATTATGCTGTTCGCTGGAAAGCGCATGATGCAAGCAACGAATTGAAGATATTCAATATGCTGAATCATGCAAAGAATTATGCCGATTATGAAGCAGCAGTTACTAACCTGCATACGCCCGGACAGAATTGTGTATTTGCCAGTAAAAGTGGAGATATAGCCATACGTACTCAGGGCGAATGGCCTGCTAAATGGAAAGGGCAGGGAGATTTTGTAATGCCGGGCACTGACAGCAGTTATTTATGGCAGGGAATGATACCACAGGATGAAGTGCCTTTTCAATATAATCCTGAAAGAGGTTTTGTAAGCAGTGCAAATCAAAAACCTGTAGATGATAAAACCTATCCTTACTACCTGGGAAGGAATTATCCAGAATACAGGGGTTATACCATTAATAAAAGATTAAATGCCCGGTCAGACTTTACAGCAGATGATATGATAGCATTACAAACAGATAATTTTGATGCCGGTGCTGAAATGATGAAACCTTTGATTGTTAGCAACATGAAGGAAAATGAATTGAGCAGTTCCGAAAAAAGATACTTTGAAATTCTTAAAAGCTGGAACTGCAGAAATGATGTTGGAACCCGGGGCGCTACCGTTTTTGAAAAATTCTGGTACTGGTTTGATAAAGTAGTTTTTGATGACGAGTATGCAAATGCTCCTGAAGTGATTATGCGTCCGTTTTTCAGCAGCTTGCTGGAAGGGGTTTTAAAAGACAGTGCCTATAAGTTCCTTGATAATATTTCTACAGCTCAAAAAGAAACTTTGGCTGATGACATTACAACTGCGTTTAAAAAAGCTGTTATAGACCTGGAGGCGATTGAAGCTGAAGGAGAACTGAATTGGGAGAAAAATAAGGCCACACGTGTCAATCATCTTGCAAAATTGGCACCATTCAGCAGGATGAACCTGCCCATCGGGGGAGGAGTAAGAAATATTAATGCTACCAAGGCTGATCATGGGCCGAGCTGGCGGATGGTAATAAGCCTTACTGCTAAAACAGAAGCATATGGTGTATACCCCGGTGGACAGAGTGGAAACCCCGGCAGTAAATACTATGATAATTTTGTTGACCAATGGGCTGCAGGAAAATATTATTCACTTTGGATGATGACAAAAGATGAAGCGTCTGATAAAAGAATATTATCAAAGATGACTTTCAGTAATTGATCTTCAAATCACCCAATTCCCAAATCAATAAATAATTTGTATGAAATTTTTTATTTCTCTTTTACTGACTGCCTTATTAGCTTTTGCTGCCTGTTTGTTTTTACCGTGGTGGAGCATTGCCATTGCTGCATTTGCAGTTGCCGCCATGATTCCGCAAAAACCACTCAAAGCATTTTTTGCAGGGTTTACGGGGCTGTTCTTATTGTGGGGCGGTTTAAGTTTTTGGATAAGTAATAATAACGAACATATTTTAGGACATAAAGTATCTTTACTTATTTTACAAATGGATAGCCCATATGTGCTGATACTGGCTACAGCAGTAATTGGTGCTGTAGTTGCCGGTGCCGCAGCGCTGACAGGAAGCTACCTTCGTAAAACCAAAACCTGATTTTTACCGTTCCTGATTTTAGACTTTCACTAACAAAATCATCTTTATTTTTGCCGATACACAAAACTGATCATGCATAAGGCCTTATTATTTCTTTGCTTACTTATTTCCGGTTCATCTTCTGCTCAAAAAATTTATGGTACTGTTTTCAACAACAGGGGAGACCTGTTACCTTATGCATCTGTAACCATCAAGGGAACATCTATTGGTGCAAGCGCCAATAACAAGGCTAAATTTTCATTTACTGTATCTCCCGGTACATACCTGGTGGTTTGCCAGCATATAGGATTTACCAAACAGGAGAAGCAGATCATTGTTAAAAATACAGATGAGGAACTTACTTTTATTCTGAAGGAACAGGAACTGGACTTAACCGAAGTAGTTGTAAAAAGCGGGGGCGAAGACCCGGCATATGAAATAATAAGACAGGCTGTTAAAAAACGCTCTTTTTATGGTAGTCAGGTGCAAGGTTTTTCCTGCGATCTGTACAGTAAGGATATAATGAAACTGCGGACCCTTCCTAAAAGAATATTAGGAAGAAAAATTCCCGATGAAGACAGAAACAGCCTTGGACTTGATACTTCAGGAAAAGGGATCATTTACCTGTCGGAGTCTTTTGCGAAAATTTATACACAGCTGCCCGATAAATTTAAAATGGAAGTACTCAGCAGCAGGGTTAGTGGCAGCGATGGTTTCGGATTTACTTTCCCGACTTTTATCAGCCTGTATCAGAATAATGTTTCTGTCTTTCTGGATCGTTTAAATCCAAGGGGCTTTGTGTCGCCCATTGCCGATGCGGCATTAAGCATGTACAAATACAAATACCTGGGAAGTTTTTATGAAGATGGTAAGGAGATCAACAATATCCAGGTAATACCCCGCCGTAATTACGAACCTCTTTTTTCAGGGATAATAAATATTACAGATGGCGACTGGCGTATTCACAGTTTTGATCTTATGCTTACCAAAAAATCGCAGCTCGAAATTATAGACACGCTGCAGATAACCCAGATACATGTACCCGTTGGCAACGAAGTATGGCGGGTAAAAAACCAATTACTGCATTTTAATTTTAAACAATTTGGTATTGATGCTGTGGGCAATTTTGTTTCAGTTTATTCCGACTATTCCATTAATCCTGAATTTGCAAAGAACCGGTTTAATAATGTCATCATCCGCTATGATACGGCTGTAAGCAAAAGATCGAAAGCATATTGGGATACTACCAGGCCTGTTCCGCTGGAAGCCGAAGAAAAAACAGATTACCTTGTTAAAGACAGCCTTTTTGAGCTCCAGCGGGATTCACTGATGAGCCAGACTTCCATTGATTCTCTTAAAAAACGCCAGGGAAAACTTAAGCCGCTGAATATATTCTGGAAAGGTATTCAGCGCAAACATTATAGTATCAACAATACTTTTAACTGGGGGATTGAATCGCTCATTAACGGGCTGGAGTACAATACGGTTGAAGGAACTGTAGTAAATGTAAATGCCTATTATGATAAGTATATCAAGAAAATGAAGACCAACTTATCTGTAGAACCCAATATCCGCTATGGGTTTAATAATACCCACCTCAGTGCATGGGCCAATATCATTTTCAGAACCAGGGATTGGGAAACAGATAAAAAGCTGAAACAACAAACACTTAGTTTTTCGGGTGGCAAACGGGTAAGCCAGTTTAATAAGGCAAATCCTATATCAGCACTTACAAACAGTATTAATACATTGTTCTGGGGCGATAACTTTATGAAGATTTATGAAAACCATTTCGGAAGTATAAATTTCAGCAAGCGGTATGAAAGTGGTTTCAGGTTTAGCATAAATGCATTATATGAAGACAGGATTCCCATGGAAAATTCTTCGAAATTCACCGTCTTTAAGAATGATACCCTTAACATGACTCCCAATTATCCTTACGAAAAAATACCAGCTCAGTTTATGCATCACCAGGCTGTTGTTTTGAGTATTGATATCAGTATGAGGCCCGGCCAGAAATTTATACAGTTCCCTAACCGGAAAATGTCGCTCGGTTCTAAGTACCCGACTTTCAGTCTTAATTATACCAAAGGCTTTAAAAATATTTTTGGAAGCGATGTTGATTTTGATAAATGGCGCTTCAGCATTAATGATGATAAGAACTTTAAATTAGCCGGCCTGTTAAAGTATAAAATTGGTGTTGGCGGTTTTTTAAATGCAGGAAAAGTATTTATACAGGATTATCAGCATTTTAACGGAAACCGTTCCACACGTGCAAGTGATTATCTAAACAGTTTTCAGCTGGCGCAGTATTATGCAAACAGTACTACCAGTTCCCTGTATACCTATGGTCATTTAGAACATCATTTCAACGGATTGCTCACCAATAAAATTCCTTTGTTCAACAGGTTAAACTGGAACCTGGTAGCCGGCAGCAATGCCTTTTACGTAAACAGGAGCAATAATTATGTAGAGGTATTTTTTGGCATCGAGAATATTTTAAAAATATTCAGGGTTGATTTTGTATGGGCATATGCTAACGGGCAGCGGGGTATCAATGGTATCCAGATAGGAATCGGCGGCTTGCTGGGCAATTCTATCAGGGCCAGCAGCCCTACAAGGAGAGGCGGAGGGGGACTGAGCTTAGAATTATAAAGGTATTGCTCATTAATCCTGATTATATTTGCAAATAAAATTTGGTTTGCCTGCAAGCATCCAATCCGCCGGTGGCGGGTTTCCCGTTAAACGAGATCAAATTAAAAATTATGGCAGTATTACACAACCGTGTTTCCCAGGAGGAACTTAAAAAATTATTGTACGCAGAAACAACGCATCGTACTACTATTTCATTTTATCAATATTTTCGGGTTGATGATCCCAGACAACTGCGGGATGCAATGTATAAGGCTTTGCATGCGCTGCAGATATTTGGCCGTATCTATCTTGCTGCAGAAGGTATCAATGCTCAGATAAGTGTACCCGGGAATAATGTTGATGCTTTTAAAAACTATTTAAATACCATTGAAGCATTAAAAGACATTCGTTTGAACATAGCTGTTGATGATGACGGTAAATCCTTCTGGGTATTAAAAATTAAAGTGAGGGAAAAAATTGTTGCTGATGGGATCAATGATCCGGGTTTCAGCATGCAGCATAAAGGCAGGTATGTAAATGCTGCGCAGATGAATGAACTGATGCAGGATGAAAATACAATCGTGATTGATATGCGCAATCATTACGAATATGAAGTAGGCCATTTTGTAAAAGCTGTTGAAATACCCAGTGATACATTCCGGGAACAGTTGCCCATGGCGGTAGACATGATGAAGGATAAAAAAGATAAGAACATCATCATGTATTGTACCGGCGGTATACGTTGCGAAAAAGCAAGTGCTTATATGTTACATCACGGGTTTAATCATGTATATCATCTTGAAGGAGGAATAATAAACTATGCCAGGAGTGTTAAGGATCAGGGCCTGGAAACAAAATTTATTGGAAAGAACTTTGTGTTCGATGACAGGCTGGGAGAGCGGATCACAGAAGATATTATTTCAAAATGCCATCAGTGCGGTAAACCTGCCGATACCCATACAAATTGCAAAAATGATGCTTGTCATTTGTTATTTATCCAATGTGATGCATGTGCAAAAGAATATGATGGCTGTTGCAGTGAAACATGCCAGACTGTTTATAATTTACCGATTGAAGAACAAAAAGAAATACGCAAAGGGCAGGATAAAGGGATAATGATATTTAATAAAAGTAAAAAAAGATTAAGGCCACGATTGGGCGAAATAAATGGGATGGATCAATAATCCAGTTTCTCCAAAACTTCGTTGATCCTTTTTTCAGTTTCTTCATCATTCAAATCTGCAGGTTCAAATTTTTGTCCTATAACTTTTTCATAGAGTTCAATATAACGGCCCGAAATCGTATTGATCCAGGCATCACTCATATCCGGAACAGTTTGTCCCTCTTTACCCATAAAATTATTTTCGATAAGCCACTCTCTTACAAATTCCTTACTGAGTTGTTTTTGCCGTTCCTCTTTTTGCTGCCTTTCTTCAAAGCCATCAGCATAAAAATAGCGTGACGAATCAGGGGTATGAATTTCATCCATTAAAATGATCTTATTTCCAATTTTTCCAAATTCATATTTTGTATCAACTAAAATCAATCCCTGTTTGGCAGCTATCTCTTTCCCTCTTGCAAAAAGCTGTAATGCATATTTACTTAACAGTTTCCATTCTTCGGCAGTAGCCAGTTGATTTTCAATGATGGCTTCTGCCGAAATATCTTCATCATGTCCTTCAGAAGCCTTGGTACTTGGCGTAATAATGGGGGCAGGAAAGTAGTCGTTTTCTTTCATTCCCTCTGGCATGGTTACCCCGCATAAGATCCTTTCTCCGGCAGCATAAGTTCGCCATGCATGACCTGTTAAGTTGCCTCTCACCACCATTTCAATTTTAAAAGGATCACATTTAATACCTATACTTACATTGGGTGCAGGTACTGCAATAAGCCAGTTGGGGCATATATCCTTTGTTGCATTGAGCATATATGCAGCAATTTGGTTTAAAACCTGTCCTTTAAAGGGTATCGGGCGGGGTAGAATAACATCAAATGCTGATATTCTGTTACTGGCAAGCATTACCAGGTATTTGTTGGAAATTGAATAAACATCTCTTACTTTACCTTTGTAAAAATCTGATTGCAGCCTAAATTTGAATGATTTCATTTTGCTAAAGTACCATCAACAGGATTAAAACAATTGTTTTGCCCCGGACAAATTATTAACAGGCAGATAAAATAAATTTTTCGGGTACAAATAAGCTCCTTAATTTGCTATATATTTAAACCTAAAATCGCTATATGAGAAAAGTCACAAGCAGGTTCGTTACCTTTTTATTAGCTAATATTATAACGGTTGCAGCCTTTGCACAAAATGTTACTATTAACGGAAATGTAAGAAACAGCAATACAAAGGAAAGTTCGGGAGCTGTTTCGGTTATAGTAAAAGGCGATGACATCGGAACCTTTACCGACGATAAAGGTAATTTCAGGATTACCGTTAAAAGCCTGCCGGTTACCTTATTAATATCTTCAGTAGGTTACGAATTGCAGGAAGTTAATGTTACCAGTGCTTCCCAGTTAATTCAGGTTGAGTTTAAACCAAGTAATATATTAGGCCAGGAAGTTGTTGTATCAGCAAACAGGGTCCCACAAAAAATACTGGAATCTCCTGTTTCAATTGAAAGGGTAAGTGCTGCCACAATACGCAACTCTCCTGTAGCAAATTATTACGATGTGGTAACTACATTAAAAGGTGTAGATGTTACCACCGCTTCACTTACTTTTAAAACACCAACCACCCGTGGATTCAATTCCAGCGGCAATACCCGTTTTAATCAGCTGGTTGATGGAATGGACAACCAGGCACCCGGCCTTAACTTTTCGGTAGGTGCCATAATTGGTTTAAGCGAACTGGATGTTGATAATATCGAGCTGTTGTCGGGTGCATCATCTGCTTTGTATGGCCCCGGTGGTATGAATGGTACCTTATTAATGACCAGTAAGAATCCTTTCAAATACCAGGGTTTATCCTTTTTGGTAAAAGAAGGATTAATGCACGTTGGCAGTCAAAGACAGCGTGACCCGGCTCCTTACCACAACTGGAATCTCCGTTGGGGTAAAAAAGTATCGGAAAAATTTGCCTTTAAAATAAATGCTGAAATCATACAGGCAAAAGACTGGATGGGTACTGATACAAGAAATTATAACAGGCTTGCTACCACTGGTAGTGTAAAAGCAGGTGACAGAAAGACTGATGCCAACTACGATGGTATAAATGTATATGGCGATGAAACAACTCTGGACATGCGTCTTTTTTTTGCCGGTATTGCTGCAGGTTTACCAGGTGCAGCTAATTTTATTGCTGCTAATGGCTTGTTGTCAAGCCCTCAAAATGTTTCACGTACCGGTTATGGGGAGAAGGAATTATTTAATCCCAATACAGTTAATTTTAAGCTGGCTGGCTCAATGCATTACAAGATAACACCCAATACCGAAGCTGTATTAGCAGCCTATTGGGGAACTGGTAATACCATTTATACCGGTAGCGACAGGTATTCGCTCAAGGATTTTAAAATGGGACAATATAAAGTTGAATTAAATAATAAGAACTGGTCTTTGCGTGCTTATACAACCCAGGAAAATGCCGGGGAATCATATAATGCAACTGCCACAACGAGGTTGTTTAACGAAACCTGGAAAAAATCTGTTACTACTGATGCTGCAGGTAATCCAACGCCGTTACCAACTGACTGGTATATACAATACACCTATAAATATTTAAGTGATCGTATGAACGGCCTTACAGATTACGATGCACACCAGGCAGCCAGGGCATTGGCAGATGTTGGAAGGCCTGCTGCAAACAGCACATCTTTCAGAACAGCTTATGACGCCATCCGTAAAAAACCGATTTCGCAAAACGGAGGTTTATTGCTGGATCAGTCTGATCTGTATGCTGTTGAAGGAAATTATAACCTAACCGAGTTTACTAAAAATTATGTTGACCTTTTGATTGGTGCCAATTATAAAAAATATGTTTTAAATTCTCAGGGCACTTTGTTTGCCGATTCAACCGGCACCATTGGTATATCACAATATGGCGGCTATCTGCAGGCCAGCAAGCAGCTTATGAACCGTTTAAATTTAACCGTATCGGGCAGGTACGATAAAATGCAAAACTTCAAAGGACGCTTTACACCAAGGGTTACCGCTTTGGTTAAACTGGCTGAAAATAATAATGTTCGTTTGTCATATCAAACGGCCTACCGATTTCCCAGCAGTCAACAGCAGTGGATAAACCTGCAGGTGGGCAGTACTAAATTAATAGGTAGTAACCCGTCGTTTGCAATAGCTTATAATTTTGCAGGCAACCCTTTATATGAAGCAAACAGCGTTTTAGCCGGTACTCCCCAGGTATATGTACCAGCCGAAGTAAAGCCAGAAGCTGTTAGTTCATTTGAAGCAGGTTACAAAGGCCTGTTAATGCAGGGCAAATTACTGTTTGATGTGTATGGATATTATGGACAATACCAGGACTTTTTGGGAAGGGTAAATACAATGCAGACTACAACAGGGGTGCCTGCAGACATTAATAACCCTAATAAGCGCAGAAATATTTCAGTACCTGTAAACACTACAGATAAAGTTAAGACTTATGGGTTTGGTGTAAGTGTGGATTACAGGTTACCGCTGAACTTTACCATTGGAGCAAACATGGCATCTGATGTATTAAAAGATGTTCCTTCTAATTTTGTGGCTTATTTTAATGCACCTAAATATAAAGCAAATGCCAGTTTTGGTAATGTAGGTTTTGGCCCCGGAAAAAAATTAGGATTTAACGTGGCTTACAGGTGGCAGGAAGGATTCTTCTACCAGGGAGATTTTGCAAATGGAAACTTACCCGCTGTTCAGACTTTAGATGCACAGGTGAGTATGAAAATTCCTAAAACTAAATCTATCATAAAACTTGGAGCAAACAATTTATTGAACCAGTACTATTATAACGCAATCGGGAACTCACAAATTGGTGGCTTATACTACCTGAGTTTTGGATTTAATGTGTATTAATATTATTGTATAATCCTTTCCGGAAAAACCGGAGTTAAATTTAAAAATTACTATATGAAAAATATAATTAAAAAACTAAAGGCATCTTACCTGGTTGTTATTACGGGATTGATTTTTCTGACATCGTGTAATAAGGATCTGGAACAGCTTGCCCCGATTGCAACCCCGGTATATCCAACCGGGAGTGGTGTAGCGGCTACCTTAGCGGCTAATGCAAATTACAGTATGTACAATGCATTAATAACCAGGGCTGGCATGACGGCTACACTGAATGATCTTACCAAAACTTTTACCCTTATTGCAACAGACAATGTGGGCATGAGAATCTTTGTTTCTGTTGCTTCCGGTGGTTTAATTCCACCTAGCGGAGCACCCGATGCAACATACCTTGGATTCATTTCGGGATCATTACCCGTTGCCAATGCAGCAGGTATCGTTCAGTATAATACCATCGGGCAAAAATTTCCTTTAGCATCTTTTGGATCAGCTTTTCCAAACTATCCTTTAACCAGCCTGATCATACTTGATCCAACACAGCCTTTTGTAAGAATGAATATTTTTCCGGTAAGGGGAACCCCAAATTCTTATGTGAACAATTTACCCTTAGTTGCTCCGGCAATAGATGCTGCCAATGGGGTTATACATACTGCTTACAGTGTTGCCGCCCCGCCAACGCTTACTTTAAAAGGTATGATTGCAACTGACCCGAATCTTTCCTATTTCAGGGCGGCAGTAACACGTGCCGACAGCGGTTCGGTTGGGCTAAGCAGATTTGATTCTTTAATGAATTACGGAGTTACTAATATGACAGTACTTGCGCCTACCAATGCTGCTTTTCAGACATTGATATTCGGCCTTGCTTTCCAGGGGTATTTAGCTACACGCCCAATACCTTATACAGCTACTGATACAGCTATTGCAACTGCAACTGGAAATGGAGCTGTTGCTGCCGGTCCTGCTTTTTTAAGTACCAATAATGTTTCAACAGCCCTGGTAAAAGGAATTGTTGCTTATCATCTGCTGGCTTCATTAACAACCAGTACTGCTACTCCATACCAGCCCAATATCAGGGTGTTTTCCAATAATGTGCCTGGCACAGCCGGGTTTTTTGTGAAGACATTAGTCAATGGATCTTTGGCAGTACATCCGGGAGTTATGGCGCAGGCAACTTATGTAGGTCCGGCGGTTACCGCATTAAGGTTTACCGGCTATGGCACTTTCCCGCCGGGGGGAGGGCCTTTTACCGGTGCCGCAGCCAATGCAACTACCATGGATAAGCTGGCGGTTAATGGTGTTTATCATATACTTGACAGAGTTCTGTTGCCTCAATAAAATAAATGCAATAAAAAACGGGCTTTTGAAAAATCAAAAGCCCGTTTTTTATACAGCTGATTTTAATTACACGTTAAACCTGAAATGCATCACATCGCCATCCTGCACCAGGTATTCCTTTCCTTCAATTCTAAGTCTTCCGTTCTCACGACAGGCGGCTTCGGATTTGTATTTTAAAAAATCATCGTAAGCAATTACTTCGGCCTTGATAAATCCTTTTTCAAAATCGGTATGTATTACACTGGCTGCCTGTGGCGCTTTCCAGCCTTTTTCAATTGTCCAGGCACGTACTTCCTGTACACCGGCAGTAAAATAGGTGCTCAGGTTTAAAAGTTTGTAAGTAGAATGGATCAATCTGTCTAATGCAGGTTCGGTCATTTTATATTCTTCCATAAACATGGCCTTATCATCTGCATCTTCAAACTCGGCTATCTGTGCTTCAATGGCATTGGTCATTACAATTACTTCGTTGCCTTCATTCTTTACCGCTTCAATCAGTGCTGCTGAATATTTATTGCCGCTGTGCATGCTGGCTTCATCAACATTGGCTACATATAAAATATGTTTATCGGTCAGTAAAAATAAATCGGCAATGGCTGACTTATCTTCCTTACTTAAACCAAGTGTAATAATATTTTTTCCTGCATCCAGGTGCGCTTTACATTTAACCAGTGTTTCCAGTTCAGCTTTCATCTTAGGATCAGTCTTGGCCAGTTTTTCCGTACGCTGCATTTTCTTCTCCACACTCTCCAGGTCTTTCAACTGCAGTTCGGTTTCAATAACCTCCTTGTCACTTACCGGGTTTATCGGCCCTTCTTCCCTTAAAATATTTTCATCTTCAAAACAACGTACTACATGAATGATGGCATCTACCTCACGGATATTTGCCAGGAATTTATTTCCCAACCCTTCACCCTTACTGGCGCCACGTACAAGACCGGCAATATCAACTATCTCAATCTGGGTAGGCACGGTTCTTTCCGGTACCACCAGTTCTGCCAGTTTATCCAAACGGGGATCGGGTACATTCACCAAACCGGTATTGGGTTCAATAGTACAAAACCGGTAATTGCTTGCCTGTGCTTTGGCACTGTTGCTCACTGCGTTAAATAAGGTTGATTTGCCTACATTGGGTAATCCAACTATTCCTGCTTTTAAAGCCATGTCTTTTTTATTTTAAGGTTGCAAAGGTAAGGGTAATTAATAAGTGAGGCTTTATTTGCAGTACGACAGCTTCAATCGGGTTCTTTTAATTATTAATTCTTAATTTTCAATTCTTAATTATTAGATATGGCATTAAGCAGAATCTGGTCGGCATTCATCATTATAGCAATTTTGGTAGCTGGTATTAAATGTGTTTTTATTCCCGGCAATGCCGATATTTTTAGTTGGATGGTAGTTGGTAAGGCTGATGATCCGCTAAATCCGTTAAAACTTGATGGTATTGTTGAAACCTGCTGGACAGCCATTAACCTGAGTTTAAAACTAATTGGCATCATGGCTTTGTTTATGGGTTTTATGAATATTGCTGAGAGGGCAGGAGGTATCAGGTTATTATCAAAGATCATCGGCCCGTTTTTCAGTAAACTTTTTCCTGAGTTACCGAAAGGCCATCCGGCTATGGGGCATATGATGATGAATTTTTCGGCCAATCTTTTAGGTCTTGATAATGCGGCTACACCTTTTGGTTTAAAAGCCATGGAAAGTTTACAGGAACTGAATCCTAAAAAAGATACGGCTTCCAATTCGCAGGTAATGTTTTTGTGCCTGCATGCATCGGGACTTACTTTGATACCGGTCAGTATCATTGCCATGCGGGCTTCTTTAAATGCATCTAATCCAACTGATATTTTTCTTCCATGTATGATTGCAACTTTTGTTGCCACCATGGCTGCTATGTTTATTGTTTCGTATAAACAAAAAATAAAAGTTTTTCAGCCGGTGATCATGATGTGGGTGCTGGGAATTTCATCTCTTATTGCCTTAATGATCATTTACCTGCATTCGTTAAGTGCAGATGGTGTACAGTCTTTTTCGAGAGTATTAAGTAACGGGTTGATATTACTGATTTTTTTATTGATAATTTTAGGAGCATTGTATAAAAAGATAGATGTGTTTGATGCATTTATTGAAGGTGCTAAAGGAGGTTTTGAAACAGCAGTAAAAATAATGCCTTACCTGGTTGGTATGCTGGTAGCCATATGCATGTTACGTACCAGCGGCACTTTTGGAGTATTGATTGATGGGGTGAAAAACTTTTTTGCCATGCTGGGAACAGATACCCGTTTTGTTGATGCCTTACCTACTGCCTTAATTAAACCCATGAGTGGCAGCGGTGCCAGGGGCATGATGGTAGAAGCCATGACCATTCATGGTGCTGATTCTTTTGCAGGTCGGTTATCGGGGATATTGCAGGGAACTTCTGATACTACTTTTTATGTGGTGGCAGTTTATTTTGGTGCAGTGTCAATAAAGAATACAAGATATTCCATTGGTGCTATGCTTCTTGCAGATCTGGTAGGGATTATTACTTCCATTATATTGGCGTACTTGTTTTTTGGTTAGTAGAGCCTGTTTCGGCGTGCTCTCAATCTTAGTTTTAATAATAAACAAGAGGCTGCCTTATTTTAAGGCAGCCTCTTGTTTATTATTTTACCTTTATCAATAATTTACAAAAACTGAAGTAACTTTTGTGCCTTGATAACTTCCGGTATATGCTGCTGTATAACTCCTGGTTTGTACCAAACTCGGAACCGTGATTGTTGCAAGTACCGGGGTAGTAGTACCGGTTGCATACACTGTCAGTACATCTGTTTGTCCTGCGGCATACGGTATATAATTGGTAACACCTGTTGTTGATACGTTATTAAAAACAATCGTATTGCCCCTCTTTAAAGAATAAACATCTACATTAGGAAGTGCTGTTGTGTTGTAAATAAAATTTGCAAAGCGTAACATGCAGGTTGTATCTGCAGGAATTATTATGTTATTCAATACCGTCTTCTGTTTAATGCTTGTAGTTGTATCATACGTAAAGATGGTATAACTTTTTCCTGATTCCAGGATTTCAGAAAAACTAAGCGGCACCTGGGTAGTAACGGCTGCTGTATCTTTTATCAAAAACTGGCGGGCACCGGCATCTATTTTTGAAGCATAAGCTGTGGCCGGAAATACGCCGCCTAATGCAAATACGCCACCGGAAATCTGTATGCCATCTACATATACATAATTACGGGCCGCCTTTACGGTTGCACCGAAAGCCTGCACAGTAGCTTTATCTCCTATACCTGTTTCGGCAGAAGCTGTTAAAGGCGCTTCACGTGTGCAGGAAAGAAATGTCAGTGACGAAGCTGCAACCACAATCAGCAAGGTTATTATTTTATTAAGTTTCATATCTTTTTATTTTCAAGTTAATAATTTATGGCATAGAGAACCAACATTCATACGTATTATAATCATTATTAAGCGCCCCAATCCTGGTTAACTCAGGAATGTTATACAGATATTCTGAATTATACCTTGGCCTGCACCTGTAAACATATTTACCATTATTGGTGGAAAGTAATTGGTTGATTGGTGACTGAGGTGGAGGTAAAAAGCCAGCATATACCTGGTGACCGGTTGATGCATCCATATCTATATAATGATATTTGCGCATGTCTGTCCAGGTTTGGTGCGTACCCCAGCCAAACAACGCTATATATTTTTGCAACATGATATGTGATAAGGTTAAACCTGCTGATGTGGCTGGTACAATTGCAGGGTCTGTCATATAAGTGGTTTTCATTAGCGGCGTAATAAGTTTTGATGTGGGCACATTGGTTTGATACGTAGTTGTGAGCAAATCAAAATTCAGGCTGATCCCGTTTATGTATGCAGCATAAGCAGTTGTCTTATCACCTTTTTTAAAGGCGGCTTCGGCTAAAGTAAACTGCATTTCAGAAGCCGTCATCATTGGCCAGGGGCCTGCATTCCGGTAAACATACCTGGTGCTGTCGGGTGAGCCTCCTGTAGTAGCATTAACTGTTGTGTTTCTCCAGAAATTTTTTGGATAATCATTGGTAGGAGTACTGCCTGTAAGGTATTGTGTCATGCCAAGCCAGGGATAAACACCTTTAAAAGTATTATTCTTGTTTTCGCTTAATATATACCAGGTACGTGGATCACTAACGCCGGTAAATGCGGTATCATTTACACCCGACATAAGATCAGCTATATAAGCGCCCTGCCTGATGGTTCCGATATTTCCACGGGTAGGGCCAAAGTAGCTGTTAAAACCATTGCTTGTGTTTGCCACCGAAAAAGTAGCCATAATATTATCAGTATTGGAAATGCAGGAAAGTGCCGCATATTTCATTGCAGAATCGGCATACCCATTAGTTAAATAAATTCCTTTACTGCTAAGATTATTATAAGACCTTGCCAAAATGCCATAAACAAATTTTTTCCATTTATCAATGCTGCCGCCATTAAAATAGGCATCGCTTTGTGCAAGGTTAGCAGGATTTACGTTTCCGTCTGTCCTGCTTAAATTAGCCAATGCCCTGTAGCAATAAGACCTGCAACTGTCATAAAAATCAGGTTGGGTGTCATAATTAAATTGTTGCTGGCTGGTATTAAATGCTTCTTTTAGAATGGCATCGCTATACTGGTTTGTAAGCTCCAGCCAGTCCCAGGCACGTACAGCCTGTGCCACACCAACAAAATCCCATTTTTCCTGTTCGGTACCCCATTCTATAATACGGTTAACATTTTGGCCATGGCCATAATACACCGCAGCCCATATACCGCCGGTATTATCGCTGTTGATAGTACCGCCCATTCGGCCATAATTTTCTCCGTTTGCTGTAGATCCCCAATACTGGATGTAGCGCCCGAGCAATATATCATCGGCCTGTACACCATAGTTAGTACCTGCAGCTGAGTTAAAAGCTGTAAAGCCCCCTATAACGCCAGGTAAAATAGTCTCTATAGGAACTATAACCGGGGCATTGGGGTTTAAATAAGCATCTTCAATTCTCTTTTTGCAGGATGAGGCACCTAACAGGCAAAGCCCTCCAAACAAAAGAAATGATTTTAAAATATTGTTTTGCATATAAAATTTTTTAATTGGTCAATAATTAAATGTTCATTAAAAGTTAGCCCTTAAACCAAAACTTATGCCTAAAGGGGTTGCTGTGCTGCCAAGGTCCATACCGTAACCGCCTACACCACCTGTACCGGGGTTGTTTGAATTAACAGCAGGATCAACACCATAATAATTAGTAAACAACAGTAAATCGTTGCCGGTTACAAAAACACTTAAACCTTTTAATCCTTTCAGGTTTTTTAATTTGCTGGCGGGCAAAGTATATTTTAATGTAAGATCTCTTAGTCTGAACCAGTTCACATCTTTTTGAACAAACTCTTCATCAGGCATGCTGGTATAATAGCTGCTCAAATATTGTGGCACTATAACCAGTGTATTGGCAGTAGGATTGGCTGTATTTTCCAGGCCATCGTTCAATACGCCCTGTACAACTCTGGGTGTTGCACGGTCGGCAGTTCGTTCGCTTTTACCTAACCGGGTAAGTAACTGATCGGTACCGTTATAAATATCACCACCAACCCTTAGATCCCAAAGGAAACTCAGGGTCCAGTTTTTATACGTAATAGTGTTTAACGTACCTAAACTAAAATCAGGTGTCCTGTCGGCAATAATTGAATTACCAGTAATAATAAGGGGAACACCTGTATTGCGGTCAATTATAATTTGACCGGCATTGTTCCTGTTGTATTTTGAACCGGTTAAAGTTTGCGTGGAATTGTTCCTCACTAAACCGCCACGAACATTAGAAATATAAGTATCTGAATTATAAAAATCATTGTATATACCAATGGAAGCAGGGAGCGTAAGTACTTTACTCCACATATGGTTAAAGTTGAAATTAATATTCCAGTTCAGATTTTTCTTATTAAGGGGAGTAAGGTTTAAAGTCAATTCAACACCCTCATTGCGTAATGAAGCTGCATTTTGAGTATTTAATATATACCCTGTTGCATAGCTGGCCCTGAAACCCTGTGCAATCTGGTTAGTACAAAGTGTATTATAATAGGCTGCTTCAAGCGATATAGCGTTATTCAAAAACCTGAACTCAGCTCCAATTTCGTAAGTCTTTTGTTTTTCGGGTGTCAAAAAAGGATTGGCATTTGTAAAACCATAGGTATAAGTAACCGGTAAAGGCGTACTGCTGAAATTGTTTACAAAAAATGATTGGTTTGTATATGGATCATTTAAACGGGCGGTGTTTGCCAGTGAAGCCCTCAATTTAAAATAATCTAATATACCGCCTCTTTTAATTACTGGTAACATATCAGAAACGATCAGGCTTAAACTCACTCCGGGATAATTATAATTTCTGTTGGCCTGGGGAATAGGCGAGGCAGATTCAAACCTGTGTGAGTAGGAAACGAACGCATAATTTTTATAACCAACCGATACTTCGCCAAAATATGCAAGTTCCCTGAAAATACTCATGTTCTGCAAACCATTCGCATTTCTGAGTAAACGCCTTCTTGTATTAACAGTAGTGTTACTGCTGTCGGTACTTGTTGAGTCAATCAGGTTTGTGCCATATATGGCATACTGCCTTGTTTCAAAATCCTGCCACATCGTTCCAACCATCAGCCTGGTACTAAAGTCGCCGAATTTTTTCTTTGCCGTTGCAGTTATAGTATGGTTGTAACCAGAGTAAGTTCTGTAATAGTTATCTAAGCTTCCGCCAATGGCAGATGATAAATGAAATGATTGAGGGTGTATGAAAACATAACCATCATTCTTATACGTATCATAACCAAACCTGCCTGCAAGTGTCAGCCAGGGTAATGGAGTGGTTATATCAATACCCATCGTAGTAATCAACCGGCTCAGTTTATCGCCGCTGCGGTTGTATTTAGCGCTCCACAACGGGTTGTCAAAATCGGCGTTTACGTTAGGATTAAACAATAAAATCTTATTGCCACCAGGGTCTTCAAAATTACGTACATCTTTATTGGCAGGCCATTCATACAGTTCAACGAGGTAACCTCCCGAACCGGAAGTGGATGAAGAACTTTTAAGCGGCCGCAGGTTATTTGCATTTGTATAAGCAATAGCCGGTGTAAGCGTTATGTACTTGCCGATTTTTGTAGTGTTTGAAATTTTAAAATTGTATTTTCTGTAAGTGTTGTGGGGTACCACACCATCATTATCAAAGAATTGTCCTGATAGCCTGAACCCTACATTCTTGGTTCCAAATTCCAAACCTAAATTATGTGTTTGAGAAAATCCTGTCTCAAAAAAATGATGTAGGTTATCGTAAAAAGTTGTGCCGGGCGCCCAGGCCGGGCCAAAAGAAGTAAATCCAAAAATGGGGCCACCTGCAGGAACATTATTGCTTGAACCAGGACCGAAATCGTTATTGATTTTTCCAAACCGGGTAATTTTTTGAAACCTGAAATTATTATCGTAGCTCACCAATATCTTACCATTGGTACCTTTAGCTTTTTTTGTAGTAATTACGATGGCACCAGAACTTGCCTGGCTGCCATAAAGCGCTGTTGCTTCCGGCCCTTTAAGAACGGTTACATTTTCTATATCACTTGGGTTAATATCTGCAATGCGGTTTGTATTATCATTGTTCCGGTTATTGCCATCAGATGCAAGTCCAATACCACTGCCGCTTTGTGAATTTGAATTCAGCGTCTGGTTGTCTATTATGATACCATCAACAACAAATAAAGGTTGGTTAGTACCCGAGATGGTATTAAAACCCCTGAGTACTATGCCCGAAGAAGCACCTGCAGCACCGGATGTTGGCGTAACAGTAAGACCAGCAACCCTGCCCTGTAAACCATTTACAAAATTTTCCCTTTGGGTTTGTTGAATGTCAGCCCCTTTTACTGTTTGAACGGAATAACCTAATTCCCTGGGATTTCTTTTTATATCCATGGCAACCACAACTTCTTCCATAACTTTCTCAAGAAATTTTAGTTTTACCGTTATTGTTGCAGCGTCCTTAACAGTTACCTGCTGTGTAACAAAACCAATGTTGGATATTATAAGGATATCTCCTTTTGTGGCATTTATTTTAAAATCGCCCTGGCTGTCTGTTTTTACGCCACTGGTTTTACCTTTAATAATAACGGATGCACCTTCAACTGCTACGCCGTTATCATCGAGCACCCTGCCTGTGATGGTGATCTGTGCCTGTAAAGCAAGGGGAACCATAAAAAACAGAAAAGCAATTAATCTGTTTGTAAATTTTCTCATAATGTAAGTTTTGGTTGTGAAAAATTTAGTTTTTATGCTATATTGTTTTTTTACATCACAGTAATACCTGCAGCTGCAAAGGGTTGCAACAGCGGATGACTATGCGGTAATTCGGTTATTAATATATCTATCTTTGATAATTCGCAAATCTGAAGGGGCTGGACAGTGTTGATCTTTTCGGAAATGGTAAGGCAGATAATTTTTTGAGACGCATTGATCATCGCTTGCTTTAATTGAACCACTTCCCAATCGTTATCTGTAACACCGTGCTGGATATCAATTGCATTAATTCCTAAAAAACAGAGATCGGGTTTCAAGGTATTTATTCTTGCCAGGGCATCGGCCCCTAAAGTTATTTTAGAATTCTTTGATAATTTATCTCCTATAACCACCACTTCAATATTCGGGTGATGCATATATTCTACAATGGCAGGAATACTGCCGGAAATAAAAGTTGCTGATAAATTAAGCGGTAGCGACCGGGCCATTTCAATAATGGTAGTTCCTCCGCCTGTTAAAACAAACATACCGTCTTTGATAAGATTAGCTGCCTTTTCGGCAATGATCTTTTTATTATCCTGTGAATAGATTTTTTTGGAAGGGTAGGTGATGTTGTTAAATGCGTGTGAGAGTGCACCACCATGTACTTTAATTAATTTACCCTTTTCGGCAAGTTCCTGTAAATCCCTGCGGATGGTATCTTCCGATACCTCTATTTCTGTACTGAGTGAATTTGACAGCACCTTATTATGCAGGTTAACCTGGTGTATGATATACGCCTGGCGTTCTCTCTTAAGCATTCTTTGTAATATTGAACCTCAAGATAGTATTAAAAAATGCAAAAACCTGCAAAAATGCTTTAGAAATAATGCACAACCTGCAAAAATATTTGCAATACCTGCACGATTTTAGATCCGGGAATAGTAATTTATGCAATTTACTACGGTTCTATTTTCTAACTTTTTTGCTTTTTGAAGTAAGTGGACCGGCTTGTTCTGGCTTTACCGGATCTGTTTCATCTTCATCAATATGATTGTCATAGTTTCCAAAAATTGAAACTAGTTTTTTTGCCTGGTAAACCGACCTGGTAAATTTATTGCCTATGACAATGATGGTGGCTGAATCATTTAGCAACCTGATAAAAGATGCATTGCTGCCATGCCACCAGCCATTATGATAAATGATCTTTTCTCCTGTAGGATATAAATACATTCTCCAGCCAAGTCCATAGTTCCGGACCCCCGGCTTTTCATTGCTGTAAGGATAGTAGGCCTCTTCAAGTGTTTTGGGTTTAAACAGCAGGTTCGTTCTTAATGCTTTGTCCCATATAAGCAGGTCACGTGGGGTGGTATAAATGTTTTTATCCCCATATACCTGGTCTAAAAAATTAAATGTTTCAGGTTTCCCTTTCCAGTTATAACTGGGTGTTGCTTTTGCAGTATCTTCCAGTTTAAATACATAACTGTTCTTCATGTGCAACGGAGTAAAAAAAGTTTCACTTAAATAGTCGGCATATTTTTTCCCGGTAATTTTTTCAATCAATAAAGCCAATAATGCATAATTGGTATTGCAATAAGAGAAATGTGTGTTTGGGCTGAGAATATCCACTAATTCAGTTTTCCTGGTTATTAAAAAATTCAGCACATCTTCGTTTGTAACAAACCTGCTTTTATCCCAGCCCATATTATCCATAAAATAAGTATAGTTGGGTAAGCCGCTTCTATGATTTAATAAACAACGTATAGTAACACCAGGATAATTAAAAGTGGTAAAATATTTACTGTATTCATCTTCCAGGTTCAGTTCCCCATCCTGCATCAGTTTTAAAACCGCCATTGCAGTAAAGGTTTTTGAAATGGAGGCAATATGCAGGGAAGTATTTTCATTGATCAGGTCGGTGCCGGGTATATGTCCGGTACCATTATATCGTTCAAAAACAATATGGCCGTTTTTTGCAACTACCATGCCTCCATTAAACCCTTTTGGTTTTAAAACACTATCAAACCAAAGCCCGCATTCATTCCCCAGCCTTGCTGCTCCTTCAGCAGATACAGCATTTTCTTCCGGTATTTTTAACCCGGTTAAACTGTCCTGTTTTACCTGGATGTTTACAGAAGCAGCCTGGTTGCAGGATACCAGTATTATTGAAAAGCCAGACAGGATAAAATAACTCAATCTCTTAAGCCGGGCTTCTGTAAAAACGGGTAAAACTAACTGCTTAATTAATATGGCTGGAAAACGGGAAAGCTGGTAAAAAGCGTATAGGATTATTGATATCATAAAATTTTTAAGGTTTAGATAGAATATATTTGTGCAAAATACACAGTAAAAACCATGCCTGAAAATAAAATAACAAGTTATCCCAAGGAGAAGATCAATATTCTTTTTTTAGAAAATATAAGTGATGTGGCTGTAAAGCATTTTAATGCATCGGGCTATGCCAATGTTAAAAAGATAAATGGCGCTTTAAGTGAGGCAGAATTGATTGCTGCAATAAAAAATGTACATCTGCTTGGCATTCGCAGCAAAACACAGATCACAAAAAAAATACTGGATGCTGCATCAAAACTCCAGGCAATTGGTTGTTTTTGTATAGGTGTAAACCAGGTAGATTTAAAAGCTGCTACTAAAAACGGCGTTGTTGTTTTTAATGCCCCTTACAGTAATACCAGGAGTGTGGCCGAACTGGTGATTGGCGCATCTATTATGCTCATCAGGAAAATTGTTGATAAAAACAAAGCTGCACATGAAGGCATGTGGCTGAAAGAGGCCAGTGGCAGTTACGAACTGCGTGGTAAAACTTTAGGTATAATTGGTTATGGAAATATTGGTAAGCAGGTTAGTGTACTTGCCGAAAGCCTCGGAATGAAAGTTATTTTTTATGATACAGAAACCAGCCTGCCTTTAGGCAATGCCGAGGACAGAAAATCATTGAAAGAAGTGGTTAGCAAATCAGATATTGTTACACTGCATGTGCCGGAACTTCCCAGTACAAAAAATATCGTCAATAAAAATTTACTGAAACATTTTAAGCAAGGAAGTATTTTAATAAACTATGCAAGGGGAGAAGTGGTTGATCTTGATGCCTTACGTAAAGCTTTACTTGAAGGGCAATTGAGTGGCGCTGCGGTGGACGTTTTTCCTGTTGAGCCGGAAAAAAACGGGGATAGTTTTTCCTCTCCCCTGCAGGGTTTGAGTAATGTGTTACTTACTCCTCATATTGGAGGCAGCACACAGGAAGCTCAGCATAATATAGGTGACGATGTTAGCAGTAAATTGTTTAATTATCTTGAAAAGGGTATCAGCACCGGCTCACACAGCATACCGGCACTGGCATTACCGCCGCAGGAAGGTACCCACCGCATTTTGCACATACATCATAATGTACCCGGTGTCCTGTCTGAAATTAATACACAGCTCAGCAAGCATAAAATAAATATACTGGGGCAGTATCTTAAAACAAACGATACGATTGGCTATGTTGTGCTGGATGTAAATAAGAACCTGAGTAAAAATGCACTTGAATTGTTGAGGAAAGTGAAAGCTACTATTAAAGTGAGGATGTTGTATTAAACCTAATACTGAAATATTTTTTTTATTTAGGTAGCTCTACGTAAACAACTGTTCCTTTTCCTTTTTCACTTTCAATATTCAGTTTTGCTCCCATCATTTTCAGCAGGTCTTTAATAATGAGATAACCAAGTCCGTTTCCTTTTTTATTATCTACATTGGCTGATGAAACAATAAACTGGTCGGCCATAATATTCTTGATCTGTTCTTTGGTCATTCCTGCGCCTTCATCCCGGACAGAAACTATAACATGTTCATTTGTTTCTTTTGCTGTAATTACAATATTACCGATTTCAGAAAAATGAATTGCGTTGGTGATAAGGTTATAAATGAGTATCCTTAATGGCTCGAAATACTGTGTAACCTGTAAACCCGGATCTGTTTCGTTAATCAGTTTCAGATTTTTCTGGTTGGCCATCGAATTCAACACACTGAATACCTGTTGTACCAGTTCATGAATAATGAATTCCTCTTTGGCGAGCCGCCTGTTTTCATTTTGGTATTTTATCCAGTTGAGGATATTTGTGGAAAGCAGTTGCAGTTCTTTGGATGTACTTGTGATTTCCCTGATGGTTTCATCTTTCAGATCTTCGTTCATCAGGTCTTTCTTTTCCAGTAAATTTTTACCGGCCACATTCAGAAACTTCAAGGGAGTAATAATGTCGTGACTGATGATTGATATTAAACGTGTGTTTATAGAATTATTTTTTTCCAGTACCTCATTGGTTTGTTGTAATGCCAGGGTTTTTTCTGCTACCTGTTTCTCCAGTTTCTGCTGACTCCTTTTAAGCTGATTTATTCTTATCCTGTAAACTAAAATGAACAAGCCAAGAACAGCAAAGGCTATTAACGAGTAAAACCACCATTTTTTATACCATGGGGTGGCAATTGTAAAGGATATTGCTTTATAGGAATAATTATTTTCTCCAAAGCCATTCAGTTTTCGTATTTGCAATTCATAATTTCCAGAGGGTAAATTGTTGAATTTTATTTCGGTTCCGTTCTTTATGTCCACAGCCTGCCAGGTGTCATTTTTATTCAACCTGTATTCCAGGTATATATTCTCTTTGTTACACCAAACAGATAACCCGATAGTGATAATAATTTCTTTTACCGAAGCCGTTAAATTAATAATTGCGGATGAATCAAAATTCCAGCTTTTGGTATCACAAATTATATCATCAATATAAATGTCGCCATCCGGAAGTGAAGGTATTGCTGCCAGCGGGTTAACTTCCAGTAAGCCATCCATAGTGGGAAAAGATACATTTTTATTTTTTAAAAGTAACGCACAGGGAGTACAACCCCCATTCATCTCAGTAATCTCCATCCCGTCGTTCTTGCCAAAATAATGGTAGTAAACCTGGGCTGTGTTCTTTTCAAAAGCATTTATTATATCTGCTAATTTTGCCTTAAATAATCCACGGTTTGTACTCATCCATAAATAATCCTGTTCATCTTTAAAAAAACAATGTGTGTATAAAAGGTAGTTATTCTTATCAAGGGGCATGGCTTTTAATTGCCCATTTTTATAGATATAAAAGCCGCTGCCATAAGTGCCAAAAAACAAGTAGTCCTGGTATTGCCAAATGGTACGTACACAATAATTTTCTTTTTTAAACAGCGTATCAACCTGGTTTGTATTTACTTTAAATCTTAACAGGCCAAAACAGGTAGCAACCCCAAAAATACCTGGCGCAATTTCTTTGAAATCATAAACAAAAGTCTGATCATTTAAAAGTCTGAATTTATGCAGGTAAATCATTGTATCTCCCAACAGCCTGCCGATACCTGCAGGGGTTGTAATGTAAAAATCATTATTTATCTGTTGTACAATGACGAGCTGATTTACCAGCACTTTAGGATAAATTGTTGTTTGACCTGTTTTATAATTATAACTGTGAAGGCAATAAAATCTTGTATTCCTTTCAACAAATTGACCATACCAAAGCATTGAATCTTTGGTCAAACTGACTGTAACAGAGAATTTCCCTTTTATGGGAATTTCTGTATTGGCGGTGCTGCTTCCGAGAATATGCCCTTCGTTGGTTAAAATATTTCCGTTGGGTAGTTCAACCTGGGAATAATAGGCATTGCGTTCAATTAATCCTTTTGTTTTATTTTTTATCGGCGTAACTAAATTTGTTTTAACAATGATGATTCCTTTTGAATCGGTACCAAGAAAAAGGATATTTCTTTTTTTGCTGTATTGAACATATTTCAGGAGCCCGCCTGAAGGAATATTACCACTTATATAACTGGTATTTATTTCTCCATGGTTGTATGTTAAGATCCAGGCTGCTTCCCTGGAAATTAGTACCGGGTTCTGCATTCCATTCGTCCAGAAAAGAGGGCTTGTATTACTCCATAAGGCTGCAGCTTCCTTCGAAATGGGAACCGGCACAAGTTTTTCGTTTCCGGTATCAAAGTGAAAAATATTTTGCTGATCATCAACCATAAAAATATCTCCATTGATCTTAAACCCGGTCTGCACCCTGGCAACCTGTGATTCTATTATTCTTTCTGTGTTTACCGAAATAAAATATAATTGGCGGGCTCTGATGGCCAGGCAGGAACTGTCGGTAAGCGGAATGATCTTGTCAAATAATAATGAAAAAGAAAGCCCATTTTTTTCTTCGATTTTTTTTTCATAAAGAAGATCCGAAACAGAAATGGTATAAGTATAGTCGTAATTTGGTTTAACATCAGATGGTTTGTTTTTCAAAAGGATAAGCCGGCTTTTTTCAACCGCAAAAACATTTTCAGCCTGGTCCATAGCCAGAATTTGCCCCGCCCTGTTCAGGGTAAGGAGGTTCATTCTTTCCGATTCAATAAAAGGAGTATTTTCCCGGGTAAACGATTTAAAGTTTAAACCGTTAAAACGTGTTACGCCGGCTTCAGTAGCAATCCATAAAAAGCCATTCTCTTCATCCCATTGCATACCCTTTATTCCGTTAGACGGCATGCCATTATCAGTACTATAGGTCTGTACCTGGAAATTGCCTGTTGTTTGTGATAAAATCCGGCTGCAGATCAGTATTAAAACAAAAGTAAAAGTGAATAGCTTTTTCATTGCAGTTTGAACTACAATTTACTGCTATTATACCGATATACCAGTAAGGTGGACCTTTGAGTTCGCTATTGGTATAATATCATCTAATATCTGAAAATTGTCCGGCGGGCAATTTTCAAATAAAGATGCTATTAATTAATAATTTACATTATAGAGGGTGGCAAGTTCCATCAGTTCTTTAATATTGCCTGCATTGGTTTTTTCAAAAATGCGGGTTTTTACCGTGGAGATGGTATTCATTTTAAGATTGAGCGTTTCCGAAATTTCTTTTGTACCAACGCCTTTTAATACATAATGCAGTATTTCGAGTTCACGTGGCGCCAGCGAAGCAAACGGATTTCCTTTAAACGATTGCATTCCGTTGGTTTTTAACTGAATCTCATTGTGTAGAAATTTATTCAGGCAATCAATAATTTCTTCTTCACCTACTGACTTGGAGAGATAATATTTTATGCCATATTGTTTCAATGCTTCGCCATAAATTTCGGCGGGTTGCATGGAGAATATCATGATGTTCATATCTGGATAGAGCCGCCTGATATTGGGAATAATTTCAAGCGTATTCCCGTCCGAAAGGATGATATCGAGGATGAGGTGTGTAAATTTTTCTTTACCAGTATTTTCATCAGTTCATTGCACGAGCCGGCTTCGGTTATATCTGTGTAATTAAGATTCAGCTGAATATTCAGCTTTAACCCTTTTCGGATCATACTATGGTCATCGGCAATTAATATATCAGGTTGCATTCGTTTTTGTGCTTATTTAATTTTCCTTCGAATTTATTCTTATTGCTGCTGTATAACTGAGATTCATTTACAGGAATTATTTTATCAGGATAAATGAACCCCGTAATATCTGCGGATCGGGATAGTTAATGCTGCTGTATTGCAAAACATAAACATACCCCCCCGGCGACGATGGCTTCCCCTTAACTGTGCCGTCCCAGCCTTTGTTTTTGTCAGTCGTTTCAAAAACAACTTCCCCGTAACGGTTAAATATCCTTAAGTTAAAACCGGTAACCAGGTCGGTGCCCAGAATTTTAAAGAAATCATTTTTACCATCATTGTTTGGCGTAAAGGCCGATGGTATAAAAATTATTGAATTAGGTGATACAATAACACTGTCAAATGCTATACATTTATTTAATTTATCAATGGCACGGATAGTATAAGTTATTCTTGAGTTTGGTGTTGATACCGGGTTTAAAACATTTGTTGCATTAAGGAATGTTGATGGCGTCCATAAAAAATCATAGTTAGCCTGATTAGGAATTGTAGCATCAATGGTAACGGCCACACCAATGCTGGTAAACTTATCGGGCCCTGCATTTATTGGCGGAGCCGAATTGATTGTAACAGGATTAATTGCCGGTAATGATCCGCATCCATTCATATCAGTAACTGCCAGGCTTACATTGTAAGTTCCGCCATTAGTGAACGTATGATAGAGTGGCGGTGTTGAATTGCTGCTACCGTCACCAAAATTCCACAACCAGCTGCTGATGGCGGGCAATGCTGCATTAAACTGTACAGGGATATTTTCGCAAAGCGTATCGTTTACAAAACTAAAAGATGCTGATGGGTTACTGTTGATAACCGGAACAGTAAATAATGCTGTATCAGTAGCGCATCCTGTTGTAAAACTTACAGAATGCTTTACAGTTGTTGTAACTGCGGTAACCGGATAAGTATGTGTAACTGTATTCGAAGTTGTTACAATTGTTGTTTGCCCATCACCAAAATCCCAGTGCCAGGTGGGGGGATTGGCTGCATTAACAGGTATGGATGATGTAAATGTAAATACGCTGTCGGCGCAGGCTTTTCCTGTGCCAAGTACTGAAAGGCTTAAAGGTGAGCCTATATTTACAACCTTGGTTGTATCACCTGCACAACCATTATCGGCATAAATACGATACCGCACATTATATGCACCAATGGCAGGAAAAGATTTGGTTGCATCAACCGTTGTTTGTGTGGTCATATCCGGAAAATCCCACAGGTAATTTGCTATATTAAAACCTGCTGTTGTTGACGAACCCGTTAAAACAATTGATTGACCCGGACATGCTGACGGAATAACAAAATCGGCTGTGGGACCAGGTTTAACCAGTACTTTCACTTCTGTGTTTTCTGTCTGGCTGCAATTTGCAATTACTGTTGAAGTATAAGAAACAGGAATAGTATATGTGCCCGGTGCATCAAAAATAAAATCCTGCTGAAGAGTATAAACATAATAGCTTCTGCCATTAATTAATTCAGTATAAGCAGGTACAGGGTTATTAATTACAGAATCTGTATTTGGAGTTATACCGCTAACCTGGCTCAGCTTCCAGGTTATAGAAGTTATTGGATAACCAATTTTTACAAAAAGCCGTACCGGGGTTTTCGGGCATGTAAATGTATCAATACCGGCGCCGGTATTAAAAGTATTTTTTATAGCACTGTAAGTATTAAGGTTATTAATTAGCGTACCAACATTGTAACCATAACTTTCATAATTTCCCAGGCCATATACCGTGGCATTAAAGTTAGAATCGCAGGTAATGGTATGTTGTGCAGCAACTCCAACAAACCTGGTTAAAGCAACTGAATAAGACGGGAAATTAGGGTGGGGTATGATCTGTGCAGCCGGAACGGCTGCTCCATCTACTCTTAACGAACCTGTAGCAACCGTTGGGAAAATAATATTGGTATATACATAATCAATAGTAGATTTTCTGCTTACATAAAACCGTACGGCTTTTTGTCCCTGTTCTATAGGGCTTAAATAAAACATTTCGGGATCACCATAAGCAGGGGGGCCGGGGAAAGTAGCCGGAAAATTCCAGCATTGATTTTTATTGACCATGTATTGAGCTACCAAAATGGGCTTGTCAGCTTCAATATATTGCCCACCCGTTGAATCCATATATTCGTAAAAGAAATTTTTTATTAAACCGGTCATCACCACGCCGTTTTGTTTAACAACGGTAGTAGGGTCTAACACACAAACCCGGTAATAATTTCTGTTGGTTTCCAGTATATCGGTATTTGGATTATTAATGGTATGATACGTGAGGTAACGTGTACCCCAAGCCTGTGCAGGAAAAACCTGCTGGTGCATGAATTCGCCGCCATCGCCCTTGCAAAGCCTTATACCTCCCGAACCCGAAAAAACAGCAACCGGGTGGCAATTACCATCCCCTCCAACCACTGATACAATCTTTGTACCCGTCATATCTTTACTCCCAAAGGAAGGGTTTACAAGAAATACTGCTTTCCCAAAAACATGATAAGATTCTCCTTTATTCAGGTTAACAGTATAAGTCTGGCCTGGAAGCCAGCCATTTTTAGTTGTGTCTGATGGTGTAATCTCCAGGCGGGTATTATCTTCAGAAGCAATAGCATAAACCCAGGAATACCAGTCGGCCGGATTGCTTTGCGATGTAGTCTGGTAATAATTAATCGAATGATATAAATATCCATAGGTTTCTACAGGCATCAACATGGTAGCACCTGAAACCTGTGTTGAATAAACATGGGCATATACAGCAACCGGCACATCACTTACGATGTGAATCCCTTTGTTTTGTAAACCATCAGTTAAAGTACGGGCATCATTTGGGCCCGATTTAGGAATTAAGATTGTAGCGTCCGCTGTATTGGCCGGTATGTTTAAAGTTTGAGAATACCCTGTATTAGTAATAGTAATTGTAACAGTTGCAGCAGACTGTTCGGTACTGATATATATTGCAAGTTCCTGGTTATTTACAGGTGTTTCATTAAAAAAACTGTAATCAAAACCATAGGCCAGCCAGAATTCCTTACCCCGGTTAGATTTATCCTGGGCATTTATCCCAATAGCTAATAAAGTGAAAAGCGTTAAAAACAGGTAGCGTTGTAGCATTTTTTTATTCTATACTGCAATATTCAAAAAACTTTTTCCAGGATACGATAGAATTAATTCTACAAAGAAAACTAAAATACGGGGTAAAATTTGCATTCACTTTAATACCATAACTAAACAGCGTAAAATTATGAGCAAGCACAGCTTTTGGAAATACCGGAACTTTTTAGTTCTGATTTTCTTTTCCTTCACAACCACGGTTAGCTTTGGCCAGGGCCAGTATAACAATACCAGCTGGAAATTCAGTAACCCAACACCGTTTGGATTTACCGTAATAGATGTAGATTATTTTGATAATAACAATGCGATTGCAGTAGGCAGCGATGGTGGTATTGCTAAAAGTACCGATGGCGGCAACACCTGGACCTATGGTGTGTTTACATATACCGGCCCCACTGGCCTTACTCAAAAAACCAGTCTTAATGATGTGCATTTTATAAGTGCCAATGTTGCGTATGCGGTTGGTAATAATGGCTGCATGGCAAAAACAACTGATGGGGGCGATACCTGGAGTTTTGTGGCGACCCCGCTTTTTGCTAATAATAAAATTATTTATACCTGCTGGTTTTTAAACGATAATAAAGGATATATTGGCAGAGAGGTTAATAACTCAGCCGACTCAATTCCAAAATTGTATGTTACTTTAGATGGAGGTTCAACATGGGATTCAATTGCACCTCCAGCTGTTAACGGGGTTTCCCGTGTGGGTTATATTAATAATCCAAACATCCCATCTGTGTTGTGGCCAGTAGATGCAAGACTGAAAACCATACAGCGTATTGAATTTATTAATGATTCTACCGGGTACATTTGCGGTTCAAGCTCGGGAGGTGTTACTTTTTTCCCTCCGGTTAGCCTCAGGGCTGCTAATGCTACAACCTGCCTGCCACTAACTACATTCCTCACATCGGGGTCATTTAGTGCAAGCTTGTTGTGGAAATTTAAAAGTGGTGTGTTAACCGACTATTCACTTAGTAAGGAAAGGCTGGGGTACACAGGTGTAAATACCAGCACAATTACTTGCACTACTACCTATGGAACTCTTACACCCATTACACAAACCTACAGGGCCATGAATATTATTAACGATTCTACTGTAGTTATGATGTCATTCAATAACAACGCCGTTGTAAAGGTGCATACCGGTAAAAACGACAGCACGTTAAATATAAATGCAACGGGTGTATATGAAAAAGGGAAATACGAGGTTTTGAATTTTCCTTTCCCTCCAAATGGCGGCACACCAATACCTCCGGTACAGGTGCTGCTGGCCTCTAATCCTTATCAAATAAAAAGGGCTGCCAGCGGAAAACTTTTTGCCACTGGTAATTTTGGCCGCATGTTTACATCAGTTGATACCGGCCGCAACTGGGTACGGGAAGCTTCTTTGCCCCAAGGGCAGAATTACAGCAACAATGGCACCTGGGCACTGGATATTGCACCTAATGGCAAATTCTTAAGTATGGGGACAAATGGTGTTGTTGCAGATTCGGTACCGGGATCAGTATGGAAGAGTAATTATATATCAACTCCTCTCAGTGCCGGATATAATAATATTCAATTTGCTGATTGTAATAATGGTATGGCTGCAGGCGGAGCCAGTATTACTGTAACTGCGGATGGAGGAAAAACATGGATAGATAAATACAGGGCTGATTTTGCAAGTTCCTTTTACAGCATTAACGGTACGGTATTTCCAAATCTTGCAAATGCATATTTTGCTGTAAGTAACGGAACTATTTACCATTCGCCCGACCAGGGAACTACATTGGATCCGATATTTGCAAATTTTACTTATCAGATGTTTGATGTGGCAGCACAGGGTAGTAATATCTGGGCAATCGGATATGCTCAATCTTTACCTTCAGCATCAAGAACTTCAAGTGTTTTCAGGTCAACCGACGGTGGTGTTAACTGGAGCACATACAGCGGATTTCCTGTTGGTACTTTGTCGCAAAACCTCAAAGAAATTGAATTTCCTACTGCTTTAATTGGTTATGCAGCCGGTAACCGGGATACCATTTATAAGACAACTGATGGTGGTGCAACCTGGAATAAATTACCATTGCCTTTCCCCGGTGTAACGCCACAAATAACTTATACCGATATGTATGCTTTGGATGCCAATACGGTTTTTCTTACAGGTAATGGTTTCCCCCGTAAAGTGGTTATAAAAACAACAGATGGCGGCGCTACCTGGACAGACATAACCGGCAATATTTTATCATTTGGAGGCCCGAATTTAAACAGCATTCTGATGCATGATGCAAATAACGGTTATGTGGTATCACCGGGCGGAACCCTGTTTAAAACCAATAATGGCGGTGCAAACTGGATGATGGATCTGGCACCTACAAACTGCATATTTACCTGTATGGCTTTTGCTCCAATAAATGTTCCCGCAGGCATTTCAATGGCTAACAGAAAACTTTTTGTTTCAGGTGTTAATGTTTCCGGCGCTCCCATGATGGAATATGGCAGCCCGGCTGATATAAATGTAAATTCAACCGAAGTTGTTACCGGTGGTTGTTTAGCTGGTGCAGCAGGCAGCATTGTTGTAAATGCTACAGGCGGCATTGCTCCATACACCTATAGTATTGATGGAGGTGCTTTTCAAACTTCAAATACTTTCAGCAACTTAACATCAGGTACTAAAACGATTACTATTAATGATGCTTTTTGCGGATCACTTACAAAAACAGTGGTTGTGGATGTAAAACAAAGCCCTGCTGTTAATGCAGGTCCTGATAAAACAATTGTGGATGGTGATGTGGTTATGCTTAGTGGAAACGGAGTAAGTTCACCGGTTTCAATTGCATGGACACCAACCGGCAGTATCATCAGTGGCGGCAATACATACACAGCAACAGTGAAACCAACTGCCACTACAACCTATACATTGGCGGTTACAGCTGCTAACGGCTGTGTATCTACCGATGATGCAGTTGTTACAGTAATACCCTATTGTGTAAAAGTGATGAATGCCTTTACACCAAACGGAGACGGATTTAATGACAGGTGGCTGGTTACAAACGGTGCATCCTGCAGTCAGCAGATCATTGCAAAAGTATTTAACCGCTATGGTGAACTGGTATACAGCAATGATAATTACAATAACGACTGGGACGGAAAATATAAAGGAAAGCCGGTAGCTGACGGTACATATTATTATGTACTTCAGTTCCGGTTGATCAATGGTAATTCAATTCCGGTAAAGGGTGACGTAACAATTTTAAGATAATTCATTTAACAACAATATTATGAAGCATAAAATTTTAATCGCAATTTTTACAGGCCTGGTTTCTGTAACAAATGCACAACAACAGCAAACCTCATCCATGTACGATCTGCAGGGTGTGCTGCACAATCCATCAGTTGCAGGTACTCATGAAAGCAATTTAATTGGTGTAAGTTATCGCAGCCAATGGTCGGGTATAAGCGGCAGTCCCAAAACAGCTACTGTATTTGGCTCATTTGATGTGGCAAAGTATGGCATTGGTATCGGTGGTAATATTTACCAGGATAAGACCGGCCCGACATCCAGGACAGGGCTATCACTTTCTTTAGCGAAGCACATTACAGGAAACAGCGGTACATTTTCTATAGGAATAGAAAACAGGCTGCAGCAATATGCCATTGATAAAGGAAAGCTTATTGAATCACTGGGATCTGACCCGGTTTTGGGTGCAAGTGATAACAGGTTCAAGTATGATGCTGGTTTTGGTATTTCTTTTACAGGCAAAAAATTGCAACTGGGTGCATCAGTTTCTCAACTGGTACAATCAAAACTCGATTTCTACAGCGGTAATTTAACCCGTGATGAAGAAGCAAGATTGTACAGGCATTATTATTTTCATGGTCTTTATAACTGGCATGTCGACGGTACAACCATAATTACCCCGAATGCGTTGGTTATCTATTTGCCTAATGCACCGGTAAACTACCAGCTTGGTGCCAGGGTGGAGTTTAATAAATTATTCTGGTTTGGCGGTGGTTACAGGTCGCACCAGAGTTTTATGCTGTCTGCGGGATTGAATATCAGCAAGAAACTTACTTTAGGATATGCTTACGATGACTATATTAACCCGGTGAGTAATTTTGATAACGGGGCAAACGCACATGAGGTTTTACTCCGGTATAATTTTGCAAAAAAATAGCTTTATTTGCGTTTAGTTTTTCGGCGGTGGTTTACTCAGTAAACTGCCGCTTTTTTTTATCGAACAAAAAGGTTGAAATTAAATTTCCTAAAATTTCAAAAAATACTGAAAATTACATACCTTTGTGTTGAAATTTTGGCACATGAAACTTGTAATAATTGGAGGCGGTTTTGGAGGCCTCAGGCTGGCCCGAAAACTCAGTAATAAACCCGGATTTGATATCACCCTGATCGACAGATTCAACTACCACCAGTTTCAGCCTTTATTTTATCAGGTGGCAACTGCAGGGCTTGATGCCAGTAATATTTCCTTTCCTTTACGTAAGGTTTTCCAAAAGAGCAGGAATGTACATTTCAGAATGGCTGAAGTTCAGCAAATACTCACTTCAGCAAAAAAAGTAGTTACCGGTATTGGTGAATTTGAATTTGATGTGTTGGTAATTGCTACCGGTGCCGACACGAATTTCTTTGGTAATCCTCAATTAACCGATACTGCATTTCCGATGAAGAGTACGGTGGAAGCGTTGCAGATAAGGCATCGCCTCTTACAGAATTTTGAGGATGCATTAAGTGTAAAGGATCCGCTTGAACTGCAGCGTTTGCTGAATATTGTAATTGTAGGGGCCGGCCCTACCGGCGTGGAGATGAGCGGAGCCATAGCAGATATGAAACGGTTTGTATTGCCCAAAGATTATCCGGAGCTTGATTTTACACAGATGAAAATTTATTTACTGGAAGGAACCGGAAAAACCCTGGCTTCCATGAGCGAAAAATCGAGCATTCAGTCCCATAAGTATTTGGAAAAACTGGGCGTAACTGTTTTAACGGATACCTTGTTAAAAGACTATGATGGAAAAACTGTGCAATTGCACAACGGGAATACCATTGAAGCCCGGATGGTCATCTGGACTGCCGGTATAAAAGGTAATATACCCACAGGTATCAGCAGCGATTTAATTGCAAAAGCTAACCGCATAAAAGTAAACAGGCAATGTCTGGTAAATGGATTAAAAGATATCTATGCTATTGGTGATGTTGCTTATATGGAAGAAACGGCATTTCCAAATGGTCATCCACAGGTTGCCCCGGTTGCCATGCAACAGGCAGATATGCTGGCAAATAATTTACGTCGGGTAGAAATGAAAAGCGGTAAGGCATTGCTGGAGGAATTTGTATATAATGACAAGGGCAGTATGGCAACCGTTGGAAGAAACCTGGCTGTGGTGGATATGCCAAAACCAAAATTACATTTCGGTGGATTTTTAGCCTGGATGATATGGATGGGGCTACACCTGATGCTCATACTGGGTGTTAAGAACCGGTTCTTTGTTTTCAGTAACTGGCTCTACAATTATTTTACTTATGACCAGAATTTGCGTTTAATATTCAAAGAATTTTACCGGGAACATAAAAAATAAATTATTACAAATGCCTTCTGCATTTTTAACAGCAACATGGAAGAATCTGATCATGGCAAATTATGTGGGAGATCCGGATGTTCTTCAAAACTTCCTGCCGGCAAAAACAGAACTGGATGTTTTTAATGGCCATGTTTATGTAAGCCTTGTTGGCTTTATGTTTATGAATACAAGGCTGCTTGGAATGAAAATCCCTTTTCACATAAATTTTGAAGAAGTGAACCTGCGTTTTTATGTGCGGTATAATGATAAGGGAACATGGAAAAGGGGCACAGTCTTTATAAAAGAGATCGTACCAAAACCGGCAATTAGTTTTATAGCCAATGCGGTCTATCATGAGAACTACTGTACAAAAAAGATGCACCATTTTTTTACAGAAAAAGAAAATGAATTATCTGCAGGTTATCAGTGGAAACATCACAATAAATGGAACAGGCTTGAAGTAGTTACTGAAAAAACAGCAGTTCCAATGCAACCCGGCAGCAGAGAAGAATTTATTGCAGCACATTACTGGGGTTATTCAAAGTATACTGATAAAATATCTTACGAATATAATGTGCAGCATCCTGCCTGGCAGGTATATGATGTAAAGGAATACACTATTGATTGCGACTTTGGTTCTTTATACGGGGAGGAATTTGCCGGCTTGCAAAATCTAAATCCGGATTCTGTTTTTATGGCAGCAGGATCTGACGTTTCTGTTTTAAAGAAGCGGATAATATAATTCAGTCCTATGTGAACAGAAAGATTGGTCCCGTGAAAAATTAAACAGGCAGCATAAAACATTTCCCAGCAAGCGTATGAGTACAAAATTAAAATAGAATCAGCCCGCTGCAATGACTATTACCTGTATATTTCGTTACAGTAGTTGAACAGTTTTACAAGATCAGAGAGATTTTTAAAATCAATATGTTTGCTGCCGATAAATTGATCTAACTCTTTGCTTTTATCCTTAAAGATTTTCAGGAACTGCCTTTTATTAGAAAATCTTTCCATTGAATTATCCCTGCCTGCCCAATAGTCAGTTTTATCATTTAACTTAAAGCCTTCAGGAAGATTAAAGTTAACAGAACCGGTAGGTCCGTAAACCTGCCTTACATAAGAAGGGCCGGTTGTTTGTGAAGTTACGCCATAGCCTGTAGTAGCACCCACCGGAACCACTTCACTTCTATGTTGAATAAAAAGGGTTGCAGGTCCGGTCATCACAAGTTCATTGAACCCCGTTTTGAAGGGTACAAACGTCCTGTTCGCCAGGTAAATGGTATCAACCAACTGTGGATTGTCCAAAACCATGTAACGGTCACTCTGCAGGAAAACCATTTCCTGGTCTACAATATTGTAATTGAGTACTGCTGTATTGGTTTGTCCTGATTTTAGTTTGACAATACCTTTTGTAAATTCGGAGAGAAGAAAATTAGGGAGGTTCTTTGAGGAATCGCCCTGGGCACTAGCCGGAATAAGAAAAGATGCAAATAATATTAAGCAAAGCATGCTCTTTCCAGCCCGGATTAAATTTTTCATATTGTTATGTTTTAAGAATAAGTGTTAAAGTTTTTATTAAAAGTATGAAATATTCTGTGATCGCTTAAAGCTATTAAGTTGTTTATCCTGTTAATTTTCCAGCATCTGTAATATTTTTTTCGCCCTGGTTTTAAAGCCTGCAGTCTGGTGCGGAAGCTGTTCTTCAATGATTAGCTTTAATTCTGGTTTTATATCCTTGTATGTTTTTGCCAGGTTTCCCAAAACACGCATTGAAAATACTTTTATGGCCAGTGCTTCCGTTGGCGATTCCAGGTATTTGAAGCATATATCCATCAAATCACCCCGGTATTTTTCAGGAATCTCCATATTCTGCAAAAACCTGGTACTGTTTCGTTTTACCGCATCATGCAAACCAGGTTTCTTAAGGTTGTTAATCAGTTTTTTCCAGTGCTTTTTAATGAATGAAGGATTCGCAATTACACAATAACTCACAGGCCAGGCTGCTCTTTGTGTTACTGTGTATTCTTCCTGCAAAAACAGACAAAATAATTCATCAAAACGCTGCTGGCTGCTGCCAATCCATTTAACAATTTTTGTGCATTGCGCTTTAGAATGTTCTTTTAATATTTCTTGCCTTAAATTCACATATTACTATTTCAGATGCATTTTATTAGTGTGCATTCGTGTAATTAGTGGCCAGTATTTTTTTGCCACGAATTACACGAATTACACGAAATTAGCTTTTTATGCAAAATGTTTTACAACAATACGGGTTATCAAAAACTGATTGTTCTGTAGAACCATTGGGAAATGGGTTGATAAACAGTACATGGCTGATACGATCTGGCGATAATAGATTTGTACTCCAAAAAATTAACCAACAGGTTTTTAAAAATCCAGCGGATATTGCCTTTAATATCCGGTTACTATCTGATTATCTAAAGCAACAATATCCTGATTATTTATTTACAGCCGCTGTAAAAACAATAAACGATGATGACATGGTTATAACAGATGAAGGATATTTCAGGATGTTCCCTTTTATAGAAGGTTCTCATACCATTAATGTGGTAGAAAAACCGGCACAGGCTTTTGAGGCGGCAAAACAGTTTGCCAGGTTCTCGAAATTATTATCGGGTATTGATGTTTCGCAATTGAAAATTACTTTACCCGATTTTCATAACCTCAGTTTAAGGTATCAGCAGTTTGAAGCCGCACTGGAAAACGGGAATAAGCAAAGGATCGGGGAATCATCAGATCTGATAAACTTTATCAAAGAGCATAAGCATATTGTGGATGAATTTGAGCGTTGTAAAACCTTACTGAAAACAAGATGTACACACCATGATACCAAAATTAGCAATGTGTTATTTGATGCAGAAGATAAAGGGCTTTGTGTAATTGACCTCGACACAGTGATGCCTGGCTTCTTTATCAGTGATGTGGGAGATATGATGCGTACTTATTTATGCCCGGTGAGTGAAGAGGAAAAAGATTTCTCGAAAATTAATGTGCGTAAAGAATTTTATGATGCCATCGTAAATGGATATTCATCCGAAATGGGAGCGGAGCTTGGTGATGAAGAGAAAAAATATTTTCACTATGCCGGTGAATTCATGATCTATATGCAGGCCATTCGTTTTTTAACAGATCATATCAACGATGATGTTTATTATGGTGCAAAATACAAAGGGCATAATTTTATCCGTGCAGGAAACCAGGTAACACTACTGCAACGTCTCTTTGAAATCAATTCCCGTTAAGTTCAATTTTTTCTCCAACAGGATGTTCACATACAAACTTTAATCCCATCATGTCTGCAATTGTTTGGGCAAACTGTTTTTGATATAACTGTTGCGATGACTTTACTTCGCCTTTAGCTTTTATACCCGGCCCAATGGCTGCAAACCATATCTGGTAAGAATCTTTTATGGAATTACCATGGCTTGTCCATTCACTCTTTACCGCATCACCTCTGCCATGATCGGTTGTTAAAAATAACACCGTTTTGTTTTTATACATCGGGTCACTTTGAATAAAATTCCAGATATCCTGTATCCATTTATCTACCATGGCAGCGGCATGTAAATAATCGCGGTAATAGCCATGATGAGCCCACTCATCTGTTTCACCATAGGAGATGTACAATATTTTTGGCTTTTTAGCCTGCAGGTAATTCATGGCACCATAATGTGTAAATACATCAAGTACTTCTTCATTGCCAAAGGGCCGGTAAGAATCCTGCATCAGTTTATTAATTGTCTGTTCCGTAACAGAGGGATTGTCTCCGCCAGTTTTATCAAAAGCAGAGTACACAGGAAAATTACCTCTTTCTTCATTTAAAATTCTATCAAATGCATCCCAGGCACCAAATGCTGCAACCTTGTTTTTATATGTTGACTGGCGGTTTAAAAATTCCAGGAGGGTTATGTTTGGATTAGAAGGAAAGGAATTGCTGTTGATCAATGTATCGGCATAACCTGTAAATATTTCGCTGTAACCCGGGTAAGAAAACCAATAGGGATTTGCATTATCTATTTTGTTACCAAGATTTCGGTTGCCATATATCTGCCCGTTCTTTTCAATAATGCTCCATAAAAAAGGCAGCAGCTTCTTTCTTCTTTCTGTTGGATCGTTGGCCCAGTACTGGTTATAGATTTCTGCACTGTCGCCCTGGTTAAATTTGCTGTTATTGGCAATGGCGCTGTCCATGCCACCGAAAACTTCCTGCCACCTTAGACCATCAGTGGTTATGATGATGATGTTTTCTGCTTTTTGAGAAAAGGCAGTGAAGGAAATTAATACCAACGATAGTGTAAGGATATATTTCATTTTTCTTTTTTTAGAAATTATGCAGTGCTGAGTATTTTAATTATTTTTTTTATTTCGGTTGCATCTGCCGAAACAGATCGTAAGTTTTCATGCATGGCTGCATTTGTATAATTCATACCACTGCCAATATTCATTCTTGCAGAGGTGTGAAATTCTGTAGCCCCTGTTTTTGCGGCAAGTTCTTTAATATTTTCCGAACGGACAGCACTTCCGGGCATAATGATAATTCTTTCATCTGCCTGCCTGGTCAAAGCTGAAATTGTTTCAGCACCTGCTGGTGCGGTTGGCTGTAATCCTGATGTAAGTATTCTTTCGCAACCAATATCAATAATATCTTCCATTGCTTTAAACGGATCATTCACCCTGTCGAAAGCCCGGTGGAATGTAACTCCCAACGGATAAGCAAGTTCAATCAACTGGCTGCATCTTTTTTTATCTACTGTCCCATCAGTATGTAAAATTCCAATTACAACACCGTCACAAGCCAGTTCTTTACAGATTTTTACATCAATCTTCATTACTTCAAATTCTTCATCCGTGTAAAAAAAATCTCCGCCACGAGGGCGGATTATGGGATACAGATCGATCTGCAAATTTTTTCTGGCAGCTTTAATAAATCCATAGGATGGAGTAGTACCACCTTCGCCGGGATTATCACATAACTCAATACGATGAGCACCTGCAGCCTGGGCTATACTGCAGCTTTCAATATTAAAACCAATAACTTCTAATAGGAATTTCAAAGAATGAATTTTGAAGGATGAATCTGATTTTCATTATTACTCTTCACGCTGAACACGAATCCTTTTTGTATGGCGTATGCTCCGTATTGTCCTTTTTTGTTAAGTGCTAAAAAGCCAACCTGTAAAGTTTTTGCTTTTGCCTTATCCCGCTTTACAATTCTCTCAACAGCTTTTTTGCAGGCCATTTCGGGTGAATAGCCCTGGCGCATAAATTCCACCACCAGGTGTGTTCCGCAAATGCGTATCACTTCTTCGCCTGTGCCACTGCTGGTTGCAGCGCCTGCTTCATTATCTACAAATAAACCTGCACCAATTATGGGAGAATCACCAACGCGGCCATGTAATTTATAAGCCATACCACTGGTGGTTACTGCACCTGACAGGTTTCCATTTACATCCATCGCAACCAATCCCATTGTATCATGATTAGCTGTACCATCTTCAAAAAAATTGGGAGCAAAAGGGCCGTTTTGTTTTTTACCTGCCTTTGCGGCAGGCAGGCCTGCCTGCCGCAAAGGCAGGTTTTCAATATTGATAATGGGCTTGTATTCACTTTTCTTCAGCCATTCAGCATAAGCTTTTTTTGCAGATTCTGATAGTTCGCCACTCTCCAGTTCAAAACCATTTTCAACAGCAAATTGCTGGGCACCTGCACCCACTAAAATTACATGCGGCGTTTTTTCCATCACTTTCCTGGCTACAGAAACCGGGTGTTTGATGCGCTCTATTCCGGCAACAGCACCACAATTAGCGTGTTCATCCATAATACAGCTGTCTAATGTCACAATACCATCCCTGTCGGGATAGCCACCCAAGCCAACACAGCAGTTAATCTCATTTTCAATATGAATGGCGCCCGCCTCTACAGCATCCAATGCTCTTCCCTTGGCGGATAAAATTTTCCAGGCTTCGGCATTTACCGGCATACCGCTATCCCAGGTTGAAACAACAATTGGTTTAACTGTATCAGTAAAATTATTGGCCAGCGATTTTTTTGTGGTAAGTAATGGTGCTGTTAATGCAGAGAGGTGCAGGAATTTTCTACGGTTCATAAATATATTTAGCCCCATTAAACCTTCCTCCAATTGGCAGAAAGGCGTTAAAGACCCTGTTTTTTTAAAATTATTTAATTTATTTCATCAGTCAACTCTTCTTCATTTTTCTCTCCTGTTGGGGAAAGGAAAGCTGAGGGGCCTTTAATAATCATCATTCAGAGCAAATATCTGTTTTCTTGTTTTAAATTTTCCCCTGGTAAAATCAGGTATATTTTGTACCTGTCCGCCTTCCAAAATACTTTTTTCACTTAATGGGGTAATGGCATACCAGCTTGCATAATCATATACATCCATCGGAAACTCCTGGCCACGTTTTATGCATTCAATAAATGCATGGTCTACAAAAAAATCCATACCGCCATGGCCTGCACTGCTTGCTTTTTCGCCATATTTTACCCAAAGCGGATGGTCATTTTCTGTTAACCATTTTTCTGTATTGTCCCATTTATGGTTGTGGTTCATTTCCTTTTGAAAATAGATAAATCCCTGCGAATTGCCACCGGATCCATAATCCTGCCATATACCTTCGGTACCCTGCACCCTGAATCCTAAATTATACGGCCGCGGTGAAGAAACATCATGTGTTAATAAAATGGTTTCACCATTGGTACATTGTATTTGTGTATTAACGATATCACCACATTTAAAATTCAGTTTTGCATTGGGATGATCTTTTCCGCCTTTGGGATGCTCAACTATATAATTATGTAATCCTTTCGCTTTAGTTGCTATTGATGAAAGTTTTGTCATCCGGTTTCCCCTGTTAATATCCATCATCACGGCAACTGGCCCAAGACCGTGCGTTGGATATAATTCACCGTTGCGTTTTAAGTTATGCTCTGTGCGCCATTGAGCTTCACTGTATGCATTTTTTCCAAATTCCACACCACTGCCATATGCTGTTTTGCCATCATTAAAAAGTACAGCACGCAAATCATGTTCATATCCTCCCTGCCCATGTAATAATTCTCCGAACAAGCCTTTCCTGGTCATGTTTAAAACGGCCATCACATCGCGGCGGTAGCAAACATTTTCCATCATCATCACTGGTATTTTTGTTTTCTCCGAAACATTTACCACATCCCAGCACTCCTGTAGTTTTATGGCACCACAAACTTCAACGCCGGGAATTTTTCCGGCATTCATGGCATCAATCGTCTGCAGGCTGTGCCACTCCCAGGGGGTGCAGATCACCACAGCATCCACATCATCTCTTTTTAATAAATTCCTGTAATCCTCATTGCCGTTTTTGTAAATGGCCGGCACCGGCCTGTTATATGTTTTAAAAACGGCAAGTGCCTCATCTATACTGCGCTGTTGCGGATCAGCGATGGCAGTGATCTCTACATCATCTCTCTGTAAAAAATTACCCATGTGTTCGTGTGAGCGAAAGCCAACACCAATCATACCAATGCGTACTTTTTCTTTTTTCTCAGGCGAAAATGCTTTCAGCTGATTTGTAAAACCAAGTGCCGCACCGGCCAAAGCAGTTTTCTGAATAAAATCTTTTCGGTTTAATTTCTGGGACATAGCGTTTGGTTGAAGTTTAGTTAAACTGTTAATGTGTTATAGAAAGTTTATGTATCATTTCTGAGGAAGCTGATTCGGCATATACTCCAAAGGCACTTGTTATTACACCTTTAATATTGCCGGTTTTCGATTCAACGGCATAAACCACATCTTCATCAGCCGGATTGCTGTTGCCTTCAAAACGGTGTATTTCCACAATCTCAAATTCTGAAGGATTTAAACAGCTGTTGTTTTCAGAACAGGTGATCTTATCAAAAGCAATATTGAAATTTACAGTATATCCTTTTGATTTTAATCCGGCCAGGGCCGATACTACAGTGTCATAAGATTCCATAGTTAATTTTTTTTCTTTCAGCAGGCTAAAGTTACGGAATGCTGACTGCAGTTCTTTTAAAAAATGCTAAATAAATGATAACAAAAACAGTAACGGCTGCTGTGATTAAAAAAGTAGTCATAGCACCAAAATTATACCAGAGTAATCCGCAAAGACTGCTGGCAATGAATGCACAAATACTTTGAAAGCCCGAATAGGTACCTATTGCAGTGGCTGTTTCACTTTTATCTACAATATTACTGATCCATGCTTTTGAAATGCCCTCGGTTGCCGCAGCATACAAACCATACAGAAAAAAAAGAAAAAGGAAAACCGCAAGATTGTTATTGAAGGCAAATCCAACATATACCAGCGCAAAAATAAAAAGCCCGGCAATGAATATTTTTTTCAAACCTAGTTTATCGGCAAGTATGCCTACCGGGTAAGCCAGTAATGCAAATATGAGGTTATAAAAAATATAGACGCCAATCACGGCTGTATCAGTCAGCCCGCTTTCTTTCATTTTAAGTAACAAAAAAACATCAGAGCTGTTGAACAATGCAAATAGCAATAAACCGGTTACTAATTTTTTGTATTGCGAAGAGCTGCTTTTCCAGTAACCGGCAAATGCAAAAATGCTTACAGGGTTTCTTTTGCCGTCCATCTGAATTACAGGAGTTTTCTTTTTTTCCTTAATAAGCAGGGTAGAGACAATCGCCAGCAGACCCGGCAAAAAAGCAATCAGGAAAAGTGTTTTATAATTATCAGGATAAAAATAGAGATAAACCAACGCAATGGCAGGCCCGAAAACCGCACCCAGTGTGTCCATGCTGCGGTGAAATCCAAAAACCCTCCCCTTTGTTTCTTTTGTGCACTCATCACTAAGCATGGCGTCTCTGGCTCCTGTTCTGATACCTTTTCCCAACCTGTCAATGGTACGTGATAAAAATATCCACCAGGGATAAATAAAAAAGGCCAGCATGGGTTTACTTACAGCGCTGAATGTATAACCTAATTGTACAAAGGGCAGCCGCTTGCCACTGTTATCACTTAGTTTGCCAAAATAACTTTTACTTAAGCCGGCAACAGCTTCTGCAATACCTTCCAGAACGCCAATGATCAGTGCAGACCAGCCGATATGTTTTAAGAAAAGCGGCATTACAGGATACAGCATTTCACTGGCTAAATCAGTGAATAAACTCACCAGCGACAGTATCCATATCGTTTTGGTAATAATCTTTTGTGGAGAATTTGTGAGTGGCTGCACAATCCTTGATTTAGCCGAATGTAGCAATTTGTTATTACATTGCAGGGGAAAATTAATTTGTCAGGAAGACAAAGAGGGTAAACTATGGTTTCCCTGGTTTGTTTTCAGGGGCTATAAAAAAACATATGCATAAAAAAAATAAGGCAGGAAAGAAATCATCGCAGGTTGATATTGTAAAAGGAAAATTAGATATTTCCAGAAGCGGAATGGGGTTTGTAATTGTTGAAGGCACAGAAAAAGACATCATTGTACGTCCTAATGACTTTAACCGGGCTTTTCATGGCGATATTGTACGGGTACAGGTAAATAAAGGTATTGCAAAGGGTAAGAGAACGGAAGGAATAGTGGTTGATGTTGCTGAACGTAAACAATCAGAATTTATTGGTAATATACAAATAAAGGCAAATAAGAATTTTGCTTTTTTTATACCTGCTTCAGAAAAACCGATACCCGATTTCTATATTGCTGCTGATAAACTGAGTGGTGCTAAAGATGGTGAAAGGGTGGTTGTGAAATTGGTAAGCTGGAACAAGCAGGATAAAAAACCGATTGGAGAAGTAGTTACCATATTAAAATCGGAAGATGAAAATGATATGGCGATGAAGGAGATCCTGATTGAGGCCGGCTTTCCATTGGTATTTGATAAGGAAGTACTGGCGGAGGTAAAGAAACTGCCGCAAATGATAAGCCGTGAGGAAATAAAGAACCGTAAAGATTACCGCGATATATTAACTTTTACCATCGACCCGGCTGATGCAAAAGATTTTGACGATGCAATTTCAATCAGGAATTTAGACAACGGGAATTATGAAATTGGGGTGCATATTGCTGACGTAAGTCATTATGTAAAGCCCGGCACATTGCTGGATAAGGTTGCTTATGAAAGAGCAACCAGTGTTTATCTGCCGGACCGTGTAAACCCGATGCTGCCAGAAAGGATATCCAATGAACTCTGTTCTTTAAGGCCTCATGAAGATAAGTATACTTTTTCTGCAGTTTTTCAGATCACTAACCGGGCAGAGATTAAACATACCTGGCTTGGCCGCACTATTATACACAGTAATCATCGTTTTACATATGACGAAGTGCAGGAAATTATTGAAAAGAAAGAAGGGTTGCATTATAAACCGATTGTATTGCTGAATGAACTTGCCAAAAAATTCAGAAATGAAAGGTTTAAGAACGGCGCTATAAATTTTTCATCACAGGAAGTGCGTTTTCATCTTGATGAAAAAGGAAAGCCCCTGGGCATTGTTGTAAAAGAAAGTAAAGACGCTCATAAGCTGATAGAAGAATTTATGTTGCTGGCTAACCGTGCCGTAGCTTCCTATGTTTCAAAAATAAAAGTGAATAAGGAACCGATTCCTTTTCCTTACAGGATACACGATACACCCGATGATGAAAAACTGAAACCCTTTGTTGCATTTGCCAAAAAATTCGGGTATACCTTTAATATGCATGATGAACGTGCCGTAGCAGCTTCTTTTAATAAAATGCTTAAAGATGTGCAGGGTAAGCCAGAGCAGCATGTGCTGGAGCAATTGGGTATCCGCACCATGTCCAAAGCAATTTATACATCATCTAACATCGGCCATTACGGATTAGGGTTCGAACACTATTGTCATTTTACATCACCAATCAGGCGTTATCCCGATGTGATGGTGCACCGAATTTTACAGCAATGCCTTGCAAAAGACCTTAAGCTGGATAAAAAAATGGATGAGCGATGTAAGCATTGCAGCGACAGGGAGCGTAAAGCGATGGAGTCTGAGCGTGCCGGTAATAAATACAAGCAGGTGGAGTTTATGAAAAATTACCTGGGGCAGGAATTTGATGGTATCATCAGCGGTGTGGCATCTTTTGGTTTTTTTGTGGAAACGGTTGAACATAAATGTGAGGGCATGGTTACCGTAAGAGACCTGAATGAATACGATGATTTTAAATTAGACGATGCTGATTATGCTTTGGTGGGATTAAGAACCAAACAGAAATTCAGGATGGGAGATATGGTAAGAATAAAAGTGGTGGCGGCTAATTTGAGTAAGCGGCAACTGGATTTCGAGTGGGTTAAAGTTGCAGCTGCTGGTTCAAAACCAAAAACTGCTGTACAGCCTAAACCCAGGCAGGTTTCCAAACCAAAAAGTAAAAAGAGAAAATAATTTTTATAACCTATAGCCGCTTCATCAGCATTACAGCTGGTTCCGGGGTTTGTTATTTTAGCGGCTTTTGATCTTTGCAGTAACATTTATGCATTCATTTATAGAACTCTCTAAACTGTTCGAAGAAAAATTCAGCTCCCGTCATTTTCCTGATCAGCCGGAAAGCTTATACGATCCTGCCCAATATATTTTAGGCATAGGGGGAAAAAGGATCCGGCCTGTTTGTGTTTTAATGGGTAACCAGTTATTTAATGATATCGATCCGGATGCCTATCATGCTGCAACCGCAATTGAACTGTTTCATAATTTCAGTTTAATACATGATGATATTATGGATAAGGCGCCTATAAGGCGTGGGATGGCGACTGTTCACAGCAAATTCGGAGAATCAACAGCACTGCTGGCAGGCGATGTAATGTTTGTAAAAGCATATGAGTACCTGAATAAAATAAAACCGGTACAGTTACAAAAGGTTTTATTCCTGTTCAATAATACTGCCAGTGCAGTATGTGAAGGGCAGCAAATGGATATGGACTTTGAAAAAATGGAATCGGTGGGTATGGATGATTATGTGAACATGATCACCCTGAAAACTTCAGTATTGCTTGCCGCCAGCCTTAAACTGGGTGCCATTTTGGGAGGTGCCGGAGAGGGTAATCAGAATCATTTGTACGGGTTTGGAAAAAACCTGGGTATTGCTTTCCAGGTACAGGATGATTATTTAGATGCCTTTGGTGATCCAAAAAAATTCGGTAAAAAAGTTGGAGGCGATATCCTTGCCAATAAGAAAACCTTTTTAATGATCCATGCATTTGAAACCGCAAAACCCGGTCAGTTAAAGGAATTAAAGGAGCTGATAAAAAACAACTCCGCAGATAAAGTGGAGAAAGTATTGCAGATATTCAGAGATTGTAAAGTAGATGACTGGGCAAAAGAATTAAAAAATAAATACTTGCAGACTGCATTAAAACATTTAGAAGATACCGCTGTATTATCTGCAAGAAAAAAGCCTTTACAGGAACTGGCTGATTACCTGATGATGAGGGAGAGTTAGGTTGTTTGCTGCTTAACATTCAGACTGACAGCTTGCTGGTTTAAAAGCTGGCGTCAATCAGTTTTTTTATCCAAAATTATTTTACAGGGATAATAAGTTATTTTATTTTCTTAAATTTCCTTTTTCTAAAACCAAAACCAACATGGCTAATTCTTTATTCCGCACAAAAAAGATTGAAAATATTTTAGCAGAAGGAAGTGATGATCCGCATGGGGGAGGAGGATTGAAACGGGTACTTACGGTACGGGATCTTACTTTTTTTGGAATTGCAGCCATCATTGGCGCCGGAAGTTTCAGCAGCCTGGGCGCAGCCGTGTTTGATGGCGGGCCGGGTGTTGCCATCCTGTTTGTAATTACAGCGATTGCATGTGGTTTTACCGCCCTTTGTTATTCCGAATTTGCAAGCCGCATTCCGGTTGCCGGCAGTGCATATACTTATGCCTATGCATCTTTTGGTGAATTATTTGCATGGGTCATCGGCTGGGCACTCATCATGGAATATTCTATTGGCAATATCTATGTGGCTTACAGCTGGAGCGATTATTTTACTTCATTTCTGCATAAAGTAAATATTCATATACCTGAATATTTAGCCACCAGTTATATGGAAGTTAAGCATGCATTGGCTGCAGGCAGTACAAATCCCGATGTATTAGCAGCATGGAATGATTCACCTGTTGTCGGCGGGCTGCATATTATTTTTGATCTGCCTGCATTGATAATTAATATACTGATTACTTATTTAGTTTACAGAGGGATTAAAGAGAGCCGCAATTTCAGTAACATCATGGTTATATTGAAACTGGCTGTTGTACTGCTGGTAATTTTAGTTGGAGGCTATATGATATTTTCCAATGGATTAACTTTTAACTGGACACCGCCCAATGATGAAGCTGTAAAGTCATTTATGCCCAATGGTTTTGGGGGTGTAATGATGGCAGTGAGTGGCGTGTTCTTTGCGTATATCGGTTTTGATGCAGTAAGTGTATTGGCCGAAGAAAGTAAAAATCCGCAGCGTGATCTGCCAAGGGGCATGATACTTTCGCTGGTGATCTGTACGATTGTTTATATTTTATTATCATTCGTATTAACCGGTGCAGTTAATTACCGCAACTTTGATGGAGTAGGAGACCCGCTGGCTTTTATTTTTGAAGAACAGAATTTAAACCTGGGGTGGATGCAGTTATTTGTAGCTGTTGCTGCTGTAATTGCCATGACCAGCGTTTTACTTGTTTTCCAGATGGGGCAACCCCGTATCTGGATGAGCATGAGCCGTGATGGTTTGATGCCTCCTGCATTTCAAAAAATTCATAAAAAATTTAAAACACCTTCTTTTGCAACCATTATTACAGGATTGGTTGTAGGGGTCCCTATTTTATTTACCGATAAAACATTTGTACTCGATTTTACCAGTATTGCAACTTTATTTGCTTTTGTTTTGGTTTGCGGCGGAGTTTTATTTTTACCGGCAAAGGAAAAAATAGCCGGCCGTTTTCATCTTCCTTATATCAATAGCCAGTTTATTTTTCCATTGATTGTTGTTGCAGGAATTGTTATTGCCACATTATTATCAAAAACATATTTTGCAGATATGTTTAATTTTGATTTCAGCAATAATGCTGATTATACAGAAGGGAAAGCCAGTTTTATGGATATGGCAACTCCTAATATTACTTTGATAATTTTCTGGATCAGCGCCTTATTGCTGGCGATTGCTACGTTTTTTAAAAAATTCTCTTTAATACCCATGATGGGACTTATAACCTGCATGTACCTGCTCACTGGTATGACCAAAAATAACTGGGCATGGTTTATAGGCTGGCTGGCATTGGGTCTGGTGATTTATTTTTTATATGGGTTTAAGAAGAGCAAGCTCGCAGTGGAAAAATCATAATATCAAACTAAAGCAGGAGAAACGGCACAAGTGAATTAACTTTGTGCCGTTTTTATTTAAGCAGATAAATACCCATCAGGGCATATGGCATGAAGTACCAGGCAGGCGATAAAATTATTGTTTTACTTACCGAAGAAGAAGGCAGGGTAGTGGAGATCATGAATGAAAAGATGGTAATGATAGAAGTGAAGGGTGTAAAATTTCCTGCTTATATGGATCAGATAGATTTTCCCTATTTTAAAATGTTTTCAGAAAAACGAAAGGCAGAAAAGAAGAAAGTATTTATTGACCAGGTTCAAAAAGAAAAGGCAACGCCTAAAGTTAAAGAAGGCGATGGCGTATTACTTTCTTTCTTGCCAGTATTTGATAAAGATATTTTTGATGATGATATTGTAGAGAAATTCAAACTCTACCTGGTTAACCAGGATGCAGCAGCTTATACTTTCACATACAATTTAATGATCGGTGGCCAAAGCGGTTTTCAGTTGAAGAATACAATTGAACCTTTGAGTGATTTTTACCTCCATGATGTAAAATTTGAAGAATTAAGCGACAGCCCGAGATTTGATTTTGAATTCAGTTTAAAAGAGCCCGGTAAAAGAAAGGCAGCTTATTTTGAAACCTCATTGAAACTGAAAGCCAAACAGCTTTTTAAAAAGATTGAAGAAATTCAGTTAAAAAATGAACCAGGTTTTTCATATCTCCTGCTTGATGATTACCCTGACAGGGTAGAAGAGGAAAAAGTTGATCTGGGCAGGCTTGGCAATGCAGGATTCAGGGTATACGATGCCGGTAAGATAAAACAACACCTGGAACCTGCACGTTCAGTTGTGGATCTGCATATTGATAAACTGGCTGATAGCTGGAACTACCTGAATAATTTTGAAATACTATCCATACAGTTAAAAGCTTTTGAAAAATATTATGATCTGGCGGTAGCACATTTCCAGGCTTCCTTAACCATTATCCACGGAGTAGGTGGGGGAAAGCTAAGGGATGAGATTCATGATATTCTGAAACTGAAAAAAGAAGTAAAATCTTTTGTGAACCAGTACAGCCAGCTGTATGGGTATGGGGCAACTGAAATTTTCTTTGAATACAAATAAAAAATATGCTGCTTCCTGTTGATACCTGGGGACAGGTAATATATATATTTATCCTGAGCATGCTTCGCTATATTGTGATAGGCGGGCTTGCTTTTCTGTTATTCTATGTAATACTAAAGCACAAATCATTATTTTCAAAAATTCAGAAGAGATGGCCGTCAAAGGCTGACTATGGCCGGGAGATATTTTACTCAATACTCACTTTTATAATTTTTGCAGCCATACCGTTGATTTTAAATAATCAATATCTTAAACCATACACAACTATTTACCGGGATATTCATCAGCACGGTATGCTTTATTTCTGGCTCGTATTTCCTTTAATGCTCATTGTGCATGATACTTATTTTTACTGGGCACACCGGGTCATGCATCACCCAAAACTTTTTCCATTTTTTCATGTGGTTCATCATAAAAGTACAAATCCGTCTCCCTGGGCTTCTTTTGCATTTCAGCCAACGGAAGCATTTATCGAGTCAGCGATCATTTACGTATTTGCATTTAGTTTTCCTGTTCATTTCATACATATTTTTTCTTTCCTGATCTTCATGACAGTCTATAATGTTTACGGCCATTTAGGTTTCGAGATTTTTCCAAAAGGATTCAACCGGCACTGGTTTTTTAAATGGTTCAATACCTCTGTAAATCATAATATGCATCACCAGTATTTTAAAGGTAATTATGGTTTGTATTTTACCTGGTGGGACAGGATGATGAATACATTGCATACAGATTATGATAACCGTTTTGAGCAGGTTGCAGATGAAACCGTACTTTTAAGAAAACAAACTGATCAGCATGCCGTTTAGTGAACTCCTGATCTATATCATTTTTGTGGTAGGCTTTGCCCTTACACCCGGTCCCAATATGATGCTTTTTCTAGCCTATACTTTTGAGTATGGCCGGAAGGCAGGCTGGGCAACAGCCGCAGGTATTGTGAGCGCTTTTGTTGTGCATATAACGGCCATCATTCTTGGGCTAACAGCCATATTGCTTACTCTTCCTCATGCTTTAGATGTATTGCGTTACTGTGGCATCGCTTATCTTTTTTATTTAGCATTACGCAATTTAAAAACGGCAAAATGGAAACCTTTGCACGACAAAGCTGAGATTGAAAGCCTTAAAGATTTTTATATAAAAGGGTTGATCAGTAACCTGCTTAACCCGGGCTCATTGGTTTTATACTTTTCCCTGATACCACAGTTTATTCATCCTGAGCGTGGCCATTTTCTTGCACAAAACCTTTTATTGGGGGCAGTTCAGATGCTGTTTAGTTTTATAACCAACTGCATCATTATTTATTTTGCGGGTTATACAACCCATACATTTTTTAAAAATGAAAAGTATCAGCAACGGGTGAGGTATGTAATGAGTTTCCTCATTGTTCTTTTTGCAGTAAGGATGTTATTTATAAAAATGCAATAAAGCAGAAGTGGGCCGCATACTCAGTGTTTCAACGGCCGCTTCTTAACCAGGCCACCTTTGGCATCTTTTACACTGCTCATTACTATAAAAGCATTTGGGTCTATCTTGATCAGTTCTGTATTCAGTTTATTTAATTCCAGACGGGTAATAACGGTATAAACTATTTCTACATCCTTTGTTTCACCGGTTTTACCAAAACCTCTTTTCCCGTTATACAGGGTTACGCCCCTGCCCATTTTCTCAATGATCATTTCCCGTATCTCTGCACTATGAGATGAAATGATGGTAACAGACGTATATTCTTCAATACCTTCAATAATAAAATCGAGGGTTTTAGAAGCAGCGAGGTAAGTAATAATTGCATATAGTGCAGTCTCAATGGAAAGAAAATAGGCTGCAGTAGAAAAGATCATGATGTTGATGATAATGATGATATCACCAATAGTTGTTCCAAGTTTCCGGCTTAAATAGATGGCCAAAACCTCAGTTCCGTCAATTACAGCGCCGCCTCTCACTGAAAGGCCGATGCCGGCTCCCAGGAAAAAACCGCCAAAGGCTGCTACAAGCAATTTATCATGTGTTACTTCCGGGAAATTTACAGTAGCCACACAAAATGCAAGTCCCGTAATGGCTAATGCAGTTTTAATGGCAAATTGTTTTCCGATAACTTTATATCCCAAAAAAATAAAAGGCAGATTTATCAATATGAGTAAAACATACAGTGGTACACCAGTTGTTTCAGAAACCAGCAAAGAGATACCGGTTGTTCCGCCATCAATAAAATTACTTGGTAAAAGAAAACCTTTAAGGCCGAAAGATGCTGATGCAATTCCGGTTGTAACCCACAGTATATCCCTGAAGCCCCTGAACACCGTAATTTTTAGCTCCCTGAATCCCTTGGCGAGTTCAAAAGCAGAATATTCCTGCTTTTCGCCGGGCATAACCTGCTTATTACGCAGGATCGATTGCCTTATTATTTTAGATAACAAAGAATTCATCAGAAATAATTACAAGATGTAACATTGATTGTATTCCGAAGATAAAGTTAATTTATTTGTTGTGGAGGTTTTAAGCAGCAGCATTATGAATGATCTCCCTTATCTGAATTTACCTGAAATGGTATAACATACCTTATCATTTATCCTTTTGAATATTTCCCCGTTTATTTTCCGGAGCCTGCGGAGCTTTCTTTTATCAAGAAGCCGGCCCTGGCTGTCAAAATGCTGTGGTTGCTGAAAATAAGTGAGTATATAATATTTGCTGTAAGAAAACGGGGCTTTTAGGGCTACAGGTTTTACAGACATGAAGATCAGCGAGTTTTTCTCTTCATCAATATAATAATCGTAGCTGTTTATCCAGGCGCACCTGATAGAACGCATCTGTTCAATCAGTCCGGTAATTTTTCCTGCATTCAATCCGTATTTAGTCAGGGTATCCTTTATCCGGGCTTCAGTTACAATAAATTCGTAAATATAAGTTAAGGTATCCGTAATGATCTCAACTGATACCGAAGTAAAGTCCCGTGAGGTAAAGGCAATATTAAACGGAGATTCCTGGTGAAGGGCTTTATAGGATTCTTCAATACTGTCCAGCACTTTTTCATTCTGATAATAATATTTGGTAGAAATATTTTTAGGCGAACAGGAAAAAAAGAAACATACCATTCCTGTAAATAATAAATTTTGTGCTGTTTTATTCAGCATCGTTTTTTTGTTTGGTTAAATAAGTTATGCCATAAATTATACGCCTGCAAAATGCAGGCGATAGCTGTATCTGTGTTTTGCCACCGTAATCCCAGTATACTAAATTGATAAGGCCGTCTGTTTTGCTGATCCTTTCCAAAACCACAAAATGGGTAGGAACAGCCAGTTTTATCTGCACATGATTTTTTTTATGTACGATCCGGTTGTTGATGTATAAGACAACATGGCCGGTTTTCAGCCGCTCATTCATGTATTCATACAGATCATCGATGTTGGGATGAAAAATATCGGAGCCTTTCGATTTTATTTTAAGATTCAGTATTTTTTTTACCATCCGGTTAAACTTGGCATAATTTACCGATGCCCAAAAACTATCTTCATCCCCGGGATCATATTTACGGTTAAAAATATTCAGGTATCCTTTAAAATGACCTGCCAGGGTTAAAAACCACATCTGTTCTGCAGGATGTATGTCCAATATGCCCTTGTATTTAAGTTGCCCTGCTTCTTTTTTTACCGCTTCCGATGGATTGAAATTTGTTTTTTTAAAACTTGCTTTACCATCCCGGTATAATTGCAGCAGCAATTTTGCATATCCCAAAGGGTCATCCTGTAAAAAAAGATATGTTAAAGCGCCATAACCACAGAAATAGGTTCCGTTACCCGGATAAATGCTGACAGGGTTGTAAATATTTGCTTTGATATTTTTAAGAAACAGTTCTGGGTCAATACCTGGCCAGTATTTGCTGGAATCAAGCTTTGTTACCTGCTCAATAAATTCAATTGCCTGTTGCCGGGTTGAAGTCACTTCTGTATTTTCAGCAGCGGTTCCGTTATTGGCGTCGACAGAAGTGAATAGTAAAAACGATATACAAAAAACCAGGATCGCCGGTTTATAAGATAATATCGGTTTAGAAGTATACATCGCTTTTATTAAATAGTTTCTGTTATTGTAAAGATAGTTATTATTAATTTTTTTCTTTTTTACAAAAGGTAAAACGGCATTTTATACTGGTCATAAATTATTTATATAAAATAAAATAGTGACAGGCATCTGCCAATCAATATTTTACTCTTGATAAAACGGTTTTGTTAAAACTTAGAAAAATGAGGATACTTTAGATATAAATAAAAGCCCCAACGGCTTTTCAGTGTTTAAACACTGTATATTTGCCACCGTACAGGTTGTTTTTAAATTTTATAAGGGTTAATACTGACTGGAAAAATGAATAAGACATATAAGAAGTGGATGATTGCTGTATTTGTAATGATTTTGGCGGGTAGTTTTGGAGTATGGCATGTGTTTACAGAAAAATTTACTGATACTGCTGATCTTAAATCCGATTATGCAGTTAATGTGCCCGATTTTATAAATGAATTTAAAACGGATATTAACCAGGCAAATAAAAAATATGCTGAAAAGATCATTGTCGTTAGCGGGATTGTTTCTGAAGTTAAAGCTGCCTATACAACGGTAAATATTATTATGAAAGAATCCGGGGGAGATGCTTATATTATTTTTGCTTTTCAGCAACAGCACCTGGCTGAAGCCAGGCAATTAAAGGAAGGGGACAGGATTGCCATTAAAGGCTCCTGCAGTGGTGCTTTGTATAGTGAAATCCTCGAAACAGAGAGTATCAGTTTTAAACGATGTACTGTAGAAAAATAATCAACCACTAAAAATCAAAAAAATGAAAAAAACAATTCTATCCGCAGCCTTAGTATTAAGCACCGGTTTAATTTTTGCTCAAAAGAAAACGACTACATCAGCCATAATCAGTTTCGATGCAACCACAAGTTTGGATAAGTTACCAAAGGCTGAGAATAAAACAGTGATTGCATCACTGGATACCAGGACAGGGAAAGTTGCTTTTGAAGCGACTGTTAAAAACTTTGCTTTTTCAAATCCCAGGATACAGGAACATTTTAACAATGCAGGATGGATGGATAGTGATCAGTTCCCCACAGCGGTTTTTAAAGGAGAGATCACTAATTTAACGGCCGTTAATTTCGCCAAGGATGGTACATACAGCGCTGTTGTTAAAGGAGAACTTACCATGCATGGCGTTACAAAACCTGTAGTAACTACTGCAGCTGTAACTATCAGCGGTAAGACAATTAATGCAGTTGCAGACTTTAATGTAAAGGTTGCAGATTATGGTATAGAAGGCCCTGCAATAGGTGCCGGGAAAGTTTCTAAAGATCCTAAGATCAGTGTGACTGCTGAGTTTTAATCAGAAAGCATAAAATAAATAAAAAAAGCTTTTGTCCTGAGCAGAACAAAAGCTTTTTTTATTAGGTTCTTACTTTTTAAGAAGCGTGAACACTTAATGCAAATTCTTCTTCAATTATTTCATGAAAAGCATTTTCATTTTCAATTACCCAGCCGGGTAATTCTGTATCGACTATCTTCCAGCTATTATCTGTCTTTTCCATATTGAAAATAATACGGGCACTACGCTCATCTATAACATCAACCGTAAATAAGCCTTCCTGTTTACTATTAGGTTTTCTGAAATTAAATTCCTTTAACCGGCCATCAACTTTTATCAGTCTGGTAAACTGTATGTTCTTAATAAATTGCAATTCCATCTGGTAGGGTTTTTACAAACTTAATATATTAAGCCTTAAGCTATGAGATAACTTATCCACTTTTAGACTTAAAATTTTCACAAATTCTTTGGTTTATTCACAATAGTGTCAAATTAAAGGATGGCCCCCGGTTGTAGCTGTAATTATTTTGGCTTCAGTATTTTAAATTGAAAATACATGCGGTTGTAAAATAAAATTAACCATCATAAACGTATCTGCCTTGCTGCAGTAACGCGAACAACAGCATCCCCATCATCATTTTTTATAAAAATGCCTTCAATTTCCCAGAATTTCATCTGGTGAAAATTCGGATCCTGTGTACGCATCATGGAAGCAAAATCTTTGAGCGCTTTTAAAGTTTTAAAACAATGTACAGGTTCTCCCATTCTTGGCTGATCGTTTTGAAAGCGATAATATTTAGGCATCATTTAAAATTATGTAGTTAGTAAACTATCTCAATAGGCCCGGGAAAATTATCTTATTAAAACAGTTGTTCCTTTAGCCTTATAAATTTTGTTGTCAACACCAATTCCTTCCAGCATCCATACCAATGTTTGTATTTCGGCAGGAGCAGATCTTTGCAGGCCATCCCATCCTTTTGCTCCATCCTTTGTTTCAAAGATCAATTGTCCCCAGCGGTTATAAATTCTGAAAAAACGAAGCTCCTTAATACCGATCATATAAGGCCGCAGGAAATCATTCTTTCCATCATTATTTGGCGTAAAACTGTTCGGCACATAAATTTCAATACGCTTATTGATTTTTACAATTTGTGTGTCTACCGTGATGCATCCCGAAATTGTTTTTAACTCGATCGTGTATAACTGTTCTTTGTTGCCGAGAAATACGGGAGTGTAACTTGACGGATTATCTAAATTTAGTGAAGGTGTCCATAATGCATTATTACCAATGGTCCGGGCCTGCAGTGTTAATGGGAAACCAGCAACAGCAATTTGTTCAGGATTGTTAATTGCAGGATTAGGGGCATCTACTGTTACAAACCTTTTTTGTATGCTTAAAGGGAAGGGGCATTGTGCCGTACTTACCGACAAGCTCATGATATACTCTCCGGCATTTGGATAAACCTGGGGCGGCGGGTTTCGCTGAACAGAGGTTTGTCCGTTTCCAAAATCCCATAAATAATTAACCTGAGAAGTACCCGGATCGCTTGTATTATTTACCGGTAATACAGGCAGGTTTATACAAACAGGGTTAACAGTAAATTCGGCCTTAATATTTGGATAAACATTTATTGTAAGTGTGGCGCTGTCGGCACAAACTGCATTACTGTTTACAGTCATTACAACCCGGTATATGCCGGGTGTTTTGTAACTGTATGTTACGTCTCGGGTTGTTGCTGTTGCGCCATCTCCAAAATCCCATTTATATGCTATCGGGCCAACAGTATTTGTGCTGCTGTTTGTAAAAATAAATTTGTTATTTAGTTGACATTGTGCCGGGTTGTTGACAGTAAAACCAGAAACAGGGATTGATGAAATATTAACATCCTGGCTGAGCGTGGAGAGTACACAGCCTGAGAAATTAAAAACTACCGCATGGTAAATACCCGTGGCGGTTACCCTGTAAACAGTTTGATTGGCACCCGGGATTGCAATATTATTTTTGAACCATTGTATGCTGTCTGCAGGATTCACAGTTAAAACAGTGCTGTCGCCACTGCCAATACACCAGGAGAGGTTGCCGGCTAATGTTATTGAATTATCCAGTATTGCTGCACCAATTTTTACACTATCTGTACTGTAACAACCACCTCCATTATGATTGATGGTAAGGATATAAGTTGTTGATGTATCCGGGTTAGCCAACGGGTTTGCAATATTTGGATTGTTTAACCCTGTTGCCGGCCGCCAGTTGTAAATCCAGCCAGGTTTGGGAGGCACGCCCAGTTGTACAAGGTTCTTATTACATGAATTTTGATCAGGCCCCGCATTTGCGAGGTAGTTTAATGTATCGGTAAGGGAAGTATATAAGGTATCCCTGCAGCCGTAGCCGGCATAAGGAATTAATACCACGGCTACCGTAGTGCCGGAAGCAGGTGGCGGTATAAAAGTAAGTGTTTGTTGTGAGCCGAGAAATTGAGTGAAATCACTGTTGTACCAGAAATAAGTTTGATAACCGTAAGGTGCTGTTACAACAACAGCTGTATCATCATGGCAAAAATTGGCACCAACAAATTTATCGCTGCATTCTGTGTTCACATCAATGTAAGCGTATCCGAAATGCCTTTGAAAAGTACAATCAGCAGTTTTAAAAAAAAGCCTGATGTTTTTTCCTGCAAGCCCATCTAAATTAATAGAAACAGCGGTCCATCTTTTAAACCATACAGGTGTATTACTTCCCGGATTCTCTGATAATTCAAAACCCGGCAGAATTGTTCCATTGGCAAAAAAAGTAAAGGAAGAACATCCTATTAGGTTGCCATCACTCATATTCATGATCTCTATTTCCATTCTTGGCTGTTCCGATGGAAGGTGGCCCGGATCCTGGAATACAACAGCATAGTTATAAATAAGGTTATAAATATTTGCATTTGCAGGAACCGTAAAATCGTAAGAAATGCCTTCGGATTGCCTTCCGGCCTGATCGTTACCTAACTGAATGGAATGGCCGCTTCCGTTGGGGCAGTTTTTTGGAAAATCGCCATAAGGATCCAAACCGTCACCCGGATTTGACGAAAACATGGTGTGGCGGTTAGCGACGGGGGCTCCTGCATAATCAAACGTAATTACATTTTCACCATTAAAAGAACCTACTGTTCCGGTGTAGCAGGTCCAGCCACTGAAATCGCCTTTTTCAAAATCAATATTGGGGGGGCAATTTTGCGCCGAAACAAATAAATGGAAAATGCAGAAAGATGACCCGGTTAAAAGCAGTTGCAATATGTAACGATTAGCGGGTACCATGTTTAAATAGTTGTTAAGCCTTACCCTGCCTGGTTTTGCAGACTATTAAAGATAAACTAATTTGCTTGCTTTTATATAGTTTTTTTAAAGCTGCTTTACGTTTCTGAAACAGACCAGCATCTGCTGTTTAAGACGGGTAAAATGAGATAAAAGTTGCTTGTTCCCGGAGTTTAATTATTAAACTCCAAAGCATTTGAAATTCCTTTGTTCCTTGTGCAGGATTCAGTTAACTTTGCCGCATGACAACAGAACATCTTAAATCTATGAGGGACCGTGTCTTGGTCTTGGGGAGGTTTCTTTGACGTCGCAGACAGAGAAGCTAAAACAGCAAATGATAAACAACTTTCGCTTTCGCCGGGTTTTTGGGATGATAATGCCCGGGCTACTGCTATTTTAAAAGAAATAAAAGTAAACGAATACTGGACAAATCTTTACCATGCGGTTGATACTGCAGTTGAAGACTTTGCAGTATTATTTGAATTCTGGAAAGCCGGAGAGACCAGTGAAGAAGAAGTAAAGGAAGCTTTTGATGCTGCCATTGAAAAAATTGAAGAGGCTGAATTTAAAAGCACCCTTAATGAACCTGAAGATGAACTGGCCGCCATGATGCAGATTAACAGTGGTGCCGGTGGAACCGAAAGCCAGGACTGGGCCGAAATGCTGGCCCGTATGTTCAGGATGTATGGCGAAAAGCAAGGCTGGACCGTTACTGAGATGGATTGGCAATGGGGCGATGGCGCCGGGATAAAGACTTGTACATACAAATTCGAAGGGGCATTTGCTTATGGATTTTTAAAGTCAGAGAGTGGGGTGCATCGCCTTGTACGTATTTCTCCATTTGATAGTAATGCACGCAGGCATACCTCTTTTGTATCAGTAAATGTATATCCGTTGGTAGATGATACGATTAATATTGAAATAAATCCTGCAGATGTAAAGATGGAAACATCACGCAGTGGCGGTGCCGGCGGACAGAATGTAAATAAGGTTGAAACAAAAGTTCAGTTAACACATATTCCAACAGGCATTGTAGTGGTGTGTCAGCAGGACAGAAGCCAGTTAGGTAATCGTGAGCTGGCCATGCAGATGCTCAAAAGCCGTTTATATGAAATAGAACTGCAGAAACGGAATGAAATAAAAGATGCTGCCAACAGTAAGAAGAAAAAAATAGAATGGGGCAGCCAGATCAGGAGCTATGTTTTTCATCCTTATAAAATGATAAAAGACCACCGGACTGATTATGAGGTGGGGAATGTTGGACCAGTTATGGATGGAGAACTGGATGGATTTATCAAAGCGTATTTGATGAGTGAAAAAGAAACTGCTTAATTTGTTACAAGCTGAATTTAGATTTACAGAAATGATTTTGTATTTTATTACTCAAAATAAAAATTTATAGATATGCAGTACGGAGATTTTTATTATCCCATGCCGGCAAACGAACCGGTTTTAAATTATGCACCGGGTTCAAAGGAAAAGCTTGCGCTTAAAGCTGCTTTAAAAGAATTAAAAAGTACAAAGATTGATGTGCCGATGTATATTGGTGCAGATGAAGTAAGAACCGGGAATACCATGGAGATACGTCCGCCTCATGAGCGGAAACATTTACTTGGACATTTTCATGTAGGTGAAGCAAAGCATGTAACCAAAGCTATTAATGCGGCATTAAAAGTAAAAGATAAATGGGCCGGCATGAGTTGGGAGAACAGGGCAAATATTTTTTTAAAAGCCGCTGATCTGTTAGCAGGTAAATACCGCCCTTATATTAATGGCACAACTATGCTTGGTCAAAGTAAGAATGCTTTCCAGGCCGAAATAGATGCAGCATGTGAGTTAATTGATTTTTTAAGATTCAATGTTCATTTCTTAAGTGATATTTATCGCCAGCAACCCATCAGTGGCCCGGGTATGAACAACCGGATGGAATACCGGCCTTTAGAAGGATTTGTATTTGCATTAACACCATTCAACTTTACTGCTATTGGCGGTAACCTGCCAACATCTGCTGCCATGTGTGGTAATGTGGTGATATGGAAATGTGCCAACACACAGGTGTACAGTGCACAGATGTTCATGCGTATTTTAAAAGAAGCCGGTTTACCTGATGGTGTAATTAACCTGGTCTTTATTGACGGACCAACGATTGGCGAAGTGGTATTTAATCACCGTGATTTTGCCGGCATACATTTTACCGGAAGTACCGGCGTGTTTAATTTAATGTGGGAAACCATCGGTAAAAATATGAGCAGCTACCGTTCGTACCCACGCATTGTTGGAGAAACAGGCGGTAAGGATTTTGTGATTGCTCATAAGTCTGCCGATCCGGATGTTGTTGTTACTGCTTTGGCACGGGGTGCTTTTGAGTTCCAGGGACAAAAATGTTCGGCAGCGTCAAGAGCTTATATACCATCAAATATTGCGGCAGAAGTAAAAAAGAAACTGGTTGATCAGATCAGGACCATGAAGATGGGAACAGTGGAAGATTTTACCAATTTTGTAAATGCGGTTATTGATGAAAAGAGTTTCGATAAACTGGAAGGATATATAAAAGGCGCAAGAAAAAGAGACAGTGGTGCAAAGATATGGGTAGGCGGTAAATGTGATAAAACAGAAGGGTTCTTTATAGAGCCAACGGTTATTGAAGCATCTGATCCAAACTACGTAACCATGTGCGAAGAATTGTTTGGCCCTGTACTTACTGTTTATATTTACGATGAAAATAAATATGAATCCACACTAAAACTGGTTGATGAAACTTCTCCTTATGCATTAACCGGGGCAGTAATTGCACGTGATCGTTTTGCGGTGGAACTGGCAACAGATAAATTAAGGAACAGTGCCGGTAATTTTTACATCAACGATAAACCAACCGGTGCAGTTGTAGGCCAGCAGCCGTTTGGAGGCGCCAGGGGAAGCGGTACCAACGACAAAGCGGGATCAATTTTAAATTTATACCGCTGGCTAAGTGCAAGAACAATTAAGGAGACATTTAATTCTGCAACGGATTACCGTTATCCGTTTTTGCAGGAAAAGTAATTAAAATAAAAAATTGAAAATGAAAACAAAAGTAACATTCACATTACCTGCTGCAAATATTATTGGCGCAGAGGAATGCGTATTATTAGGGGAGTTTAATAACTGGAACCTGGAAGAAGGTATTTACCTGAAGAAGAAGACAGATGGTTCAATGCAGGCAGAAGTTGAGCTAACAGCCGGAAATACTTATCAGTACAGGTACCTGCTTGGCAACGGAAGATGGGTTAACGATGACGGTGAGAAAATAGTTTCAGAGATGTCGGGCTATCCCATTGAGAACTGTATCATCCGGGTTCCGGAGATCATTAAAATTGAAACAGTTAAACAATCAAAGACGGTAAAATCAAAATCAGCCAAACCAAAAGCTGCATTGCTGAAAGATGACCTTACCAAAGTGGAAGGCATAGGTAAAAAGATTGAAGCTTTATTGTATAAAAATAAAATTCACAGTTATAAGCAACTTTCAAAAGCAACCGTTAAAAAGCTGAAAGAGATACTTGATGCCGGGGGCAGCAAATTCAGTATGCATAACCCGGGTACATGGCCTAAGCAGGCCAGACTGGCGGCAGAGAGCAAATGGGAAGACCTTGAATTATTGCAACAGCATTTAAAAGGAGGGAAATAACAGGTTTTAAATAACCGGTATATATTCGCTTTGTAAATATTACAGTTTGAAAACGATTTTAGATAAACAGCAATTACATCTTACTATATTAAGGCTGGCTCACCAGTTACTCGAAAATAACCTGGAGTTGAAAGATGTTGTTTTTATAGGTATTCAGCCACGTGGCGTACATGTAGGTAACAAACTTGTGGAGTCTGTCAGAAAACTTTGTCCGGATGAAAAGATACAGTATGGTTTACTGGACATTACTTTTTACAGGGATGATGTACGGGATGAATTACACGTTGCCAACAAAACTGATATTCCTTTTTCTATAGAAGGTAAAAAAGTGGTTTTAATTGATGACGTGCTGTATACAGGTCGAACGATCCGGGCTGCACTGGATGCCATCCAGGATTTTGGGAGGCCTAAAAAAGTTGAATTATGCGTGTTGGTTGACCGCAGGTTTAACCGTGAACTGCCGATTCAGCCCGACTATTGCGGAAAAGCTATCGATTCTGTCATTTCACAAAAGGTAAAAGTGGAGTGGGATAAAGAAGCGGTGGTACTTTACTAAAATACAAGCCGAAAGGGAAATAGATGCAGGGGACGGCCTGCTACCGTAAAAGCTTTTCTCAATTTAATACTTACCCTTTGTGGCTATTCCCTTTGTAGCTTTCCTGGTTCCCCAGCTTTTTTTTACTGAAAACTCTTTTTACACTAACTTCGCTGCTTAATGCAACTATCTACCAAACATCTATTGGGCATTAAAGACCTTACCGCACAAGATATTTCCATTATTTTATCCACCGCAACACAGTTCAAGGAAGTTTTACAACGTTCAGTAAAAAAAGTTCCTTCCTTACGTGATGTTACTATTGTGAATTTATTTTATGAAAATTCTACCCGTACGAGAATATCTTTTGAACTTGCTGAAAGAAGATTAAGTGCTGATACCATTAATTTTTCTGCGTCTGCATCTTCAGTATCTAAGGGCGAAACTTTACTGGATACAGTTAATAATGTTTTAAGTATGAAGGTGGATATGGTGGTGATGCGGCATAGCGCCAGCGGAGCTCCTCATTTTTTAGCCAAACATATTCCTGCAGCCATCATTAATGCAGGCGATGGTATTAATGAACATCCAACCCAGGCTTTATTAGATGCTTTATCAATCCAGGAAAAATTAGGATCACTTGAAGGGAAAAAAGTTGTGTTGGTGGGTGATATCATGCATTCAAGGGTTGCACTCAGCAATATTTATCTCTTAAATAAAATGGGGGCTGAAGTGATGGTTGCGGGTCCTCCAACGCTTATACCAAAATATATCCAGGAGGCATTGAATGTAAAAGTTGAATATAATTTAAAAAAAGCTTTGGAATGGTGCGATGTGGCAAATGTATTGCGGATACAGCTTGAAAGGCAGAACCAGGTGCTTTTTTCTTCACTGAGAGAATATAATCTTGCATATGGCGTAAGTAAAAAACTGTTGGACGGTTTAAAAAAAGAAATTGTAATTATGCATCCGGGGCCTATTAACAGGGGGGTGGAAATAGACAGTGATGTTGCCGACAGCAGGCAATCAATTATATTACAGCAGGTAGAGAACGGGGTGGCAGTAAGAATGGCTGTATTATATTTACTGGCAGGAAAGAAGCCCGAATAGTTATAAACCAACAAACCGATAACCATTATGAACCGCATCTGTTTATTTCCAGGCACATTTGATCCAGTCACATTGGGGCATACTGATATTATCGACCGGGCGCTGCCTTTATTTGAAAAACTGGTGATTGGAATAGGCCGCAATGCCAATAAGAAACCCATGTTCAGCGAAAAGCAGCGTGTAAAATGGTTAAAAGATATTTATAAGAATAATCCAAAGGTTGATGTGCTGGCTTATGACGGCTTAACGGTTGAATGCTGCAAAAAAGTTGGCGCCAATTTTATTTTACGCGGTATCAGGTACGTTAACGACTTTGAATATGAAAAAGCAATTGCCGATATGAATCGCAGTATTGATAATGAAATTGAAACGATATTCCTTACCTGTCTTCCTAAATTTACTTCCGTGGCCTCCACATTGGTAAGAGATGTGCTCCATAATGGAGGTGATGTGTCTCAGTTTTTACCTGATGAAGTAAAGCGTACTATCTCTAAAAGAAATAAATAATGTCTATCTGGTTCAATAAATCATTAACCCTGCCCGGTTTAAATCCGCTGGGGCCAAAAACAATGGCGCAGCATCTTGGCATGGAATGGGTGGAGCTGGGCGACGATTATCTTGTTATGCGTATGCCTGTTGATGAAAGGACCAAACAACCATATGGTCTACTGCATGGTGGTGCAAGTTGTGCATTGGCTGAAACAGTTGGCAGCCTGGCTTCACATTTCGTAATAGATCCTGCTAAATTTATTTGTGTGGGGTTAGATATCAATGCGAACCATGTCCGCAGTGCCATGAGTGGATATGTGACAGCTAAGTGTTCTCCCCTGCATATAGGCGCATCTACACATGTATGGGATATTAAAATTTATAATGACCGGCAGAAATTGGTTTGCATAAGCAGGCTGACAGTTGCAATCCTGAAAAAGCCTTCGTTATAGTATCAGGCTGTTACTTTCACGGACTGTCAAAAAAAGTACTCAATATATTTTTTATGGAAGGATAAGTATTTTTTACAGGTTCTTTTATATCTATTGTCTTTACCCATTTTATATCAGTAATCTGTTCTTCTGTTTGTGGCACAAGTTCCTGTTTAGATGAACAGGTCATGTGATACCAATGCGATATTTTTAAAAAATGTTTGCCAAACTGATCATAAACATGATAGGTTTCACCAACCTTCTTTTTTAAATGCAGGCCCTTAACACCCGTTTCTTCAGTCACTTCTCTCAACGCAGATTCCTCCTCTTTCTCTCCTTTTTCAATTTTGCCCTTTGGCAGGTCCCATTTTCCCAGCCGCTCTATAAAAAGCAGTTCTTTTTTATCATTTTGAACAATCCCGCCTGCAGCTTCAATCAACGTAAAATTCTTAAAAAAAGCTTTTTTTAATTCATCCAGGTCAGTATGCCATAGTACACCTGCGTGAAATTCTTCTTTTTTTATTTCATGTAATATCGATTTTATAGCCCTGGGAGATATCTCATCAACAAATACCGCATCGGGATGGTGCAGTATCTCATTTAATTCCTTATCAATTTCATCGCAAAGAATTACCGGTTTGTCGCCAAAATAGATGTTGATGTACATAAATAAATTTCAGTTTTCAAATTGCTTTAGTCAAATTTGCGGCATGACTAACGAAAAAGCAGTAGCTGAAAAGCTTTTACAAATTAATGCAATTAAATTGAGCCCGCAAGAACCCTTTACCTGGGCAAGTGGGTGGAAAAGCCCTATTTACTGCGATAACCGCAAGGTTTTATCCTTTCCTTATATCCGCGACTTTATTAAAAGTGAGATGTGCAGTGTGATTTTTGAAAAATTTCCTGAAGCGGAAGTACTGGCCGGTGTTGCAACAGCAGGCATTGCCTGGGGGGCCATGGCTGCAGATCAGCTTAAACTCCCCTATATATATGTTCGCCCTAAGCCCAAAGAACACGGAATAAGTAACCAGATAGAAGGATCACTGGAAAAAGGGCAGAAAATCCTGGTTATTGAGGATCTTATTTCTACTGGAAAAAGCAGTTTGCAGGTTTGCGACGTGTTAAAAGCTGCCGGTGCCGATGTTATAGGCATGGTTTCTATTTTCACTTATGGCTTTAAAATATCGGAAGAAGCTTTTGAAACAGCTGCTGTGCCCTTTCAGTCCCTTACAAACTACCAGACATTAATAAGTTTAGCCGTTGAAAAAGGGATTGTAACTGCAGAACAGCAAAATACCTTGTTAAATTGGAGGGCTGACCCTGCAAATTGGACGGGGATTCAATAACTTTAGTTCAAATTCAGTAAATATGAAAGGAATTACACTCAGTTTTATAGCAGTATGTTGTGTTTTTACAGTTGGTTTTGCACAGCAACAAAAAGTATCTGGCAAGGGAGTCATTAAAACTCCTACCGTACAGTGCGATAAATGCAAGGACAGGATAGAGTTTTTTATTGGCCGGGAGTATGGAGTAACCTCGGTAAAAGTGGATATTAAGCGTAAATCAACTACAGTTACCTGGTTAAACGACCGTACTACACTCGAGAATATTAAAGTAGCCATAGCAAACCTTGGGTTTGATGCGGATGATATTGAAGCCGAGGAATCGGCTTTTAAACGCCTGCCAAAAGAATGCAGGCTTCATAAGGATACTTTAAAAACACAGGAATCAATTAAACAATAAGCCCTTTATTATACTTTTCGGCTTAAAACAGGCCAGGTTTAAAAATTCAGTGATTTATCAGAACACAGAAAAACGTTGTTTCGCTTCGTAATTCACAGGGAAGGTTTTATAAACATTTGCCTTACCCAATTTCACTTTCCCCGTAATTTTCACAGTTACTTCCTTTCCTAAAAAGCTAAGCATAGCATTTTTCAACAAACTTTCCATAGCCACATCTATTTGCAGGGGCAGGGTAAATTCTGCCAGCCTGGGTATTGTAATCTGATAATCCTGCGAGCTATGCCCCAGGTAATTATTATCAATAAAGATATCCAGATCCGTGTATTTCAACTGCAGCTTAAAATTGTTCGGATTATAATAAATCAAATCCAGCTTAAGGGTAGTGGCCCCGAATCCAAGTTTTTCAATATTTAAATTTTTAAAGTCTCTGTAAACCAACTCTTTTGGAGACTGACAGGATGTCGTTAAAATAAAAAGAAAAATAACGGGTAGGGTATAGCAGGGGTTTATGCGTTTCATAAATATTTTTTCTGCGTGTAATTTAATACAAGAAACTTAAACGCAAACATTGCTTTAAAAAATTATCATTTTTTTAAACTAAATATATTAGATTTATTTATGAATATTTGTCAGTTTGTTAAAAAATACAATGACTATATAAAGTAGTTATATACAATTGATGCTATTATTTCTTTTATAATTAGTTATAATGTTTTAATACTATTTATTAATTGAATTTTTTAGCCAATAAACCTATTAATATAGCATAATTTTATGAATTAATTATTTTGTCATTTAATTTTATATAATATGGTATATTCTATTGATAAAGAACTAATTGAAAATATTTGCTATAAATTAATATTGTTTATATAAATATAGTATGATTTTTTTTATTTTATCTAAGCTGCCTGAATTTTTTTTTGAGTATTAGATAACCTTATCTATAGCTTTTTATTTATTTGATTTCAAAGTGGCTTAGATATATGTAATAAATTTTAGGTTCCTTAAATAGGCGTTAAGCCAAAATGTCCTGGGGGCATATAGGAGGTGAAATACAGAACAGGGAAGTAAAGACTTATTGCGCTGATATAGCGGGTTAATTTCCTGGATGACTAATTGTAAGTTTTACGGTGTAGTAAGAAAAGCATAATTAGAAAAGAATAGTAAGACATTCTTTAGAGCTAAATTATAGTCAAATACTACTTAGAATTTTAATGGTATGAGTATAAAAACAGGGATTGAAAAAAAGAATTCTATATTTTTGGTAGTTATATTAGATAAATCCAGTTGTTAAGCCTGAAATGGTAGAAATATTTCAATAAAATTGCTATAATGGGTAATTTCACTTCATTGCCAGTAAAATTACGGTGCAATAAATTTGCGTTTTCCGAAAACTGTATTATGTTTGTGATGAAATTAAGAACGGCGATTACCTCGGTTATTCTTTTTTTCAAATCATAATCTCCAATTTTCCTCTAGAAGAACCATCCAATTCTTGATCCGGGCTTACTCCCTACGTCAAAATCCTCCGAGAAACTAATAAAGAACCTCAAACCACAAAGAAATGAAAAAGATTTTTACGTCTAAGATTTTATTAATATGTGCACTGGTCTTCAGCACATTTTCTATACAGGCACAAATACTTCCCTGGTTATTTAATTTTCTATCTACACCTATACGCATAGCAGGGTCAAATAATGCTGTAAATTCTAAATACCGTTTCCCGGGTGTTAAGCCAGGTACCGATGCAATTATTACAATTGTATCTGCAACTGGTGGAGCATCGGTAAGAATACTTGATGACAACAGTACTGCAATGCCTGAAGCATTTTCACCGAATATAAGAATTAAGAAGAATTCTACCGGCGTAGTTGAATTTAAAATTGAGTATGTTCTAACCGGAACCTTATTACCCCTGGTGCAGGATAGTTTATATGCTACAGCTATAGACATAGATGGCTCACCTGATCTGCATGAAATTGATGCAATTGACCTGCATGGCGGCACAGCTAATTTCTTTGTTGCAAATCCTGAAATTTCGGTAGTTCAAAACGGAACGATGTTTACCGGGACTAATGTTGCCGGAATAGAATATGCAGGGATTGATACTGCAGCAAAGCAGGTTATGTTTACCGTAAAGCATAGCGGGGTATCAAGTTTTATTTACAGGTGTGGTGCAATTAATAATTCTAATACTGATATTGAAAGGCAAAAAAGCATGTATTTTAAAGATTTTTTGTACCCGGCAGGAGGTACTTTACCTGTTAAGTATTTGTCTTTTGACGCTGTTGTTAATGATAAGTCAGTTTTATTGAAGTGGTTAACAGCCCAGGAAATGAATAACAGCCATTTTGAAGTGCAAAGGTCTTTTGATATGAACAATTACAGTACAGTTGGGTTGGTATTAGACGGGTTTTCAACCAGCGGTACCGGCAAGAGTTACCAGTATAAAGATAATTCAACTGAATTGCAGGGCAGGTCGATAGTTTATTACCGCCTGAAACAAATAGATACTGATGGAAAAGTAACTTACAGTAAGGTTTTAGCAGTAAGGTTGCAGGCTAAGGCTGATGTGGTTATGCAGGTATCTCCCAACCCCTTTGTTGAAAATGTAAACGTTCGTTTTAATGCAACTGAAAACAGTACCGCTGTAATTCGCATAAGCAATTTAGCAGGTCAGACAATGTTATCCAAACAAGCAATAATAAGTAAAGGTTACAACAACATCCAGGTTGATGGCCTTAACAGGTTGGCTTCGGGCATGTACATGGCCCAGCTTATCTTAAACGGAACCGTAATTGACAACCAGAAGTTAATTAAAAATTAAACGTACCCTTTCACCTAAACCGGTTCTCAGGAGGCTGGTGGTAAAATTAAACTGTCAGCTTCCTTTTTCAAAATCCACTATTCATTGTAAAATTTTTATCCTGTGCCATTTAATAATGTTAAAAATGAAAACAATGAAAACGATTAAAAAAATTACGTTACTGCTGATGGTTACAGCTTTTAGTTACTGTAATACTTATGCGCAGGCATCATTATCAACCAATCAAAAAATTGTAATTACAAATTATAACGTATATGAAAAAGACGCTCAGATTTTTATTGACTGGCAAACTAACGGTGCAGTTGCAGCCAATTACTGGCAGGTACAATACAGTACCGACGGGCAGCAATTTACAACCATGGCCATCGTTTTTGGCCCTGATCCCAAACAACCCGGTGATTGTTACAAATACAAGGGAAAAATAAGAATGGAAGCAGGCAGGAAAGTTACATACCGTGTAAGACCGGTTGACAGCCGTGAAGAAGAAATAATTACTGAAATAGTAACATCAGCAAAATAATACAACCATAAACTGCGTTTATAGCGGTACCCCCGCCAAGATAAACGTTAGTGCTTGGTTTACGAAGTTTTCTTTGGGGGTTACAGAATCGAAAGATTCTTAACAATAGCCGCATTTCTATGCGGCTTTTTTAATTTTTTATGTATATATTTGGTTTTCCAATCTCTGTGTAAAAACTGTGTATATCCTCTATCCGTAACAGGCATCAACCTCCCCCAAATTAGCATCCGGTTTTCGGGTTTAATTTTATTTTTATTTAAGTCAATTTTATACCAGGCATCATGAGAAAATTTTTACTTCTTTCTTTAGCACTATTTACTGTAGTAACATCTTTTTCGCAGGATTTTAGCAATAAAGGGAAAGAGTTTTATTTGTGCTTCCCCACACATGTACCCAGTGGAAATAGTTTTGCCACTTTAAGTATTTATATAACTTCTGATAAGGCAAGTTCCGGCACTATCACAATGGCGAATGGTGCTTTTACGGGAATTTTCAATATAGTTGCAAATGGCCTGCAAGAAATACAAATACCCTGGAATAATAATATACATATCCTGAATACCGAGTCGAATATGGTTATCCAAAAGTCTATCCATATTCAGGTGGATCCGGGACAGCCTCCTGTAGTAGCTTATGCACAACAATGGGCAGGTGCAAGAAGTGCTGCGACTCTTTTATTACCGGTAAATGTTTTAGGAAAAAAATATTATGCTACAAGTTTTACGCAAACACCGGGAGGTGATCAGGGAATATATTTATCCAGATCGCAATTTCAGATTATAGCTACCAAAAATAATACAGTTGTAAATATAACCCCCAGAAAAAATGGACTTAAAGGAACCTCTGTTACAGTAACATTACCATTGGCAGGAGATATGTACCAGTATCAGTCTACAGATCCAAATGCCAATGCACAGGATTTGACAGGTACGTATATCGAATCTGTTGCTTCCGGATCCGGTGGTTGTTTACCTATTGCTGTATTTACAGGAACTTCAAACGTAACTTTTGGGAGTGTTGGCTGCACCAATGGAAATTCATATGATCCGCTCTGGCAACAGGCATATCCAGTGAGTACATGGGGTAAGAACTTTGGCTTCGTTCCTTTTTCAGGCTACCCCAATGGTAACCCTTACAGGGTGCTTGCTTCAGAAGACAATACAAATATTTTTCTTAACGGAGCATTTGTTGCAAATATCAATGCGGGTGATATTTACCCGGCTGCTTTTACTAATACACCAGCCTTATTAAATACTGCAACTTTAATTTCAGCAGATAAACCGGTATGTGTAGCTCAATATGCTCAAAGAAATGCCTGCTCAGGTAATGGTAATACGCAGGGAGATCCTGATATGGTCCTGTTAAATCCAATTGAACAGAATATATCTGACATTTCTATTTTCTCATCAACAAACCAGGCAATTACACAACAATATGTAAATATCCTGGTCAAAACAGCTGCGATTCCAAGTTTTCTAATAAACGGAGCGGCACCAATCATCCCGGCAAGGGGTACCTGGCAAACTTCCGCAAATTTACCCGGCTATTCCTTTATACGATATTCTTTAGCTGGTTATACTGCAGCCCGACTTGTTTCGGATAGTGGTTTTAACGCTATAGCGTATGGTTGGGGTGCTAATGAATCGTATGCTTATTCTGCCGGAACAAATGTTATTGATCTTTATCAGCAAATAGGCGTAGCCACAGAGTATGGAAATGAACCCACACCCTCCGTTTGTACGGGAGCACCTTTCAGGTTTAGGGTTTCCTTACCGTATTGTGTTGATTCTATTCGCTGGGACCTGAGTAACCTGCCCGGCCCACCTGTTCCTGCGGTTGATACAGTACGATATACTACCTGTGTACCAACTTTTCCACTTCCGGGGGGCCCCGATTCTACTACTGTAATAAACGGTGTAACCCTTTATTGGTATTCATTGCCTAATATTTATAATGTTAATACAGCTGGTACTTATAATGTAATCATCAATACCTATTTTCCTAATGGTGAATGTGGGAACTCGCAGGAGATACCATTCGATTTAACTGTTTCTAACCCTCCTGTACCTGATTTTACCTGGACAGCAGGTATCTGTGCGGCTGAGCCTTTCCAATTTACGGAAACCACACCGCAGGCACCTAAGCCAACATATCGCTGGTGGTGGGATTTTGGTGACCCGGCAAGCGGGGCTGCAAATAACTCACTTGCAAGAAACCCAGCCCATATATTTTCGGCGCCTGGTATTTATAATGTCAGGTATGCCGCTGTTACAACACCGGGCTGTTTAACAGATACTGTAACACACCAAATAACTGTTGGGCCATTGCCCACAGCTACAATTGATGGCACAAATACTGTTTGTATAAACACTGCAGCCGTACCTGTAATATTTGCAGGGGCAGGTAGTGCTGCGCCTTATACTTTCTATTATCATGTAACGCCGGGAGGAACTTTTAGTGTAAACAGTATTGGTTCAACTGCCCAGATAATGCATAACCCCAATACCGCAGGTACATTTGTTTATACATTGGATAGTGTCCGCAATATTGGATCTGCTTTATGCGTGCAAACAATAACAGGGCAACAGATAACGATAACTGTAATTCCTGATGCAACGGTAGTCTTAAGAGCAGGTGATAATGCCAACCCAACGGTTTGTATTAATAATGCTATTACAGATATCAGGTATGATATAGGCGGAAGCGGTACTGGTGGTAGTGTAAGTGGATTACCAGCAGGGCTAACAGGTATTTATGCGGGTGGTTTTATAACCATACAGGGCACTCCAACAGTAGCTGGTACTTTCATTTATACTATTAACCCAACCGGCCCTTGTGCTTTTCCGGTACCAGCTTTAACAGGAACCATCACGGTAAATAATGATGCAACCATAGCTCTTAATTCGGCAGCAGGTACCGATAACCAGACCAGGTGTATCAATACCTCAATTACCAATATTGATTATTTAGTAGGAGGAGGCGGAACGGGTGCAACAATCAGCTGGGCACCGGCCACACCGGCAGGCATCAGTTTTACGCCAATTGGAGGAGGGCTTTTCAGAATAGGCGGTGCATCTTCGGTAAGCGGCACCTTCAATTATACAATAACCACAACAGGCCCTTGTATCAAACCATCATTGAATGGAACTTTAATTGTAACTCCTGATGCAACACTGGTGTTAACCTCTGCACCGGCAACTACAAACCAGACTGTTTGTGTGAATAATATAATAACGCAGATCACATACCAGGTTGGCGGCAGTGGAACAGGAGCCAATGTAGTTTTTGCTCCGGCACTTCCCGGTGTAACAGGAACATATGCTGCTGGTATTGTAACAATACAAGGGACACCAGCAATTAGCGGAACATTTAGTTATACGGTAACCCCTGTTGGCCCTTGTGTGAACCCGCCATTAGGGGGAACGATCACTGTAAACAATGATGCAACCATCGTTCTTAATTCAGCAGCCGGTACCGATAACCAGACCAGGTGTATCAATACAGCAATTACCAATATTGATTATTTAGTAGGAGGAGGCGGAACCGGGGCAACAATCAGCTGGACACCGGCCACACCGGCAGGGATCAGCTTTACGCCGATCGGAGGAGGGCTTTTCCGGATTGCCGGTACATCTTCAGTGAGTGGTACCTTCAATTATACAATAACCACAACAGGCCCTTGTATCAAACCATCTTTAACCGGAACCTTAACGGTAACGCCTAATGCAACGCTGTTACTTACTTCAGCGCCGGCAACAACGAACCAGACTGTTTGTGTGAATAATATAATAACACAGATCACATACCAGGTGGGCGGCAGTGGAACGGGAGCCAATGTAGTGTTTGCTCCGGCACTTCCGGGCGTAACAGGTACCTATGCAGGTGGCATTGTCACAATTCAGGGAACACCAACACTTAGCGGAACTTTCAGTTATACAGTAACTCCTGTTGGGCCTTGTGTAAACCCGCCATTAGGGGGAACGATCACTGTAAATAATGATGCAACCATCGTTCTTAATTCAGCAGCCGGTACCGATAACCAGACCAGGTGTATCAATACCTCAATCACCAATATTGATTATCTGGTAGGAGGAGGGGGAACCGGGGCAACAATCAGCTGGGCACCAGCCACACCAACAGGCATCAGTTTAACTCCTATTGGAGCTGGCCTTTTCAGGATAGGCGGTGCATCATCGGTAAGCGGCACATTTAATTATACAATAACAACAACAGGCCCTTGTATCAAACCGTCGTTAAATGGAACTTTAACGATAACGCCTAACGCTACATTGCTGCTTACATCAGCACCGGCTACGACGAACCAGACTGTTTGTGTGAATAATACAATAACACAGATCACTTACCAGGTGGGTGGCAGTGGAACAGGTGCCAATGTAGTGTTTAGTCCTTTGCTTCCCGGGGTAACGGGAACCTATGCCGGAGGTATTGTAACGATACAGGGCACACCGGCTGTAAGCGGAACATTTAGTTATACAGTAACACCTGTTGGTCCTTGTGTGAACCCGCCACTTGGAGGAACCATAACCGTTAATGCCGATGCTACCATCAGTTTAACTTCTGCAGCAGCAACTGCTAATCAGACAGTTTGTATGAATAATACGATATTGAATATCACTTACCAGGTAGGTGGTGGCGGAACCGGGGCGAATGTATTATTTACCCCTGCTCTGCCTGGTGTGTCAGGATCTTATAGCGGAGGTATATTCACTATCCAGGGGGCACCAACGGTTACTGGTACTTTCAATTATACTGTCACAACTACAGGCCCATGTATCAAACCCTCATTGAATGGAACAATAACAGTGAATCCTATTCCAACGGCTTCCATTACCGGAACAACAGAAGTTTGCCAGAATAATCCTGTATGGCCGGGCGTTACTTTTACCGGTGCAAACGGAACGGCTCCATATACATTCACTTATTCTGTTAATGGCGGCGCCAATCAAACAGTAACTACAACAGCAGGTAATGCTGTAGCGGTACAACAAACTACTGCTGCAGCAGGTACATTTATCTATAAATTGCTGGCTGTACAGGATGGAAGTATTACAGCCTGCAGCCAGTCAGTAAATGTGGCGGATCAAACTGTAAAGGTTAATCCATTACCAATTGCTTCTATAAGCGGTTCAAAACTGGTTTGTATTAATTCAGCACCTCCGGATATCACTTTCACAGGCGCAGGTGGAACAGCACCTTATACATTTACTTATCGTGTTAATGGCGGAGCACCGCAAACAATAAGCAGTACAGGAACTAATTCATCTGTAAGCTTTGCTGCGCCGACAGGTACAGCGGGTGCTTTCAATTATGTGCTGGAATCAGTGCAGGATGGCAGTACGACCGCCTGTATCCAGGCCCAGACCGGTAATGTTACCATTGATGTCAGCGATGTATTTCCTGTATCCGACTTTTGGTTTAATGACCCGGTATGTTTACCAAATGCAGTTGTTCAGTTCCAGAATCTGTCTTCCATTTCAAACGGTACCGGACTTGCTTTTCAATGGAATTTTGGTGACGGATCAAATCCTTCATCCGGGCTTAATCCTGTTCATCAGTATTATAGTGTAGGGCCTTTCAACGCCACATTAAGTGCAATCAGTAATGCCGGTTGTGTAACAACCAGGATAATTCCATTAAATAATATTCATCCGCAACCTAAGGCTGATTTCAGCATCAATTCGCCAACAGGTGTTTGTATTGGAACTGATGTTACCTTAACCGACCAGAGTAATGGTATGGATGGAGTGATTAACCAGTGGAACTGGAACTTAGGCGATGGTACAACAAGAACCACCAATACGGTTACTTACAGGTATGCTGATACGCTTACATACAATATTTCACTGTATACCGTAAACAGCTTTGGCTGCAACAGTGATACCATCATTAAACCATTTACAGTTCACCCGTTCCCTAAAGTCAGTGCGGGGCCCGACAGGTTTATTCTGGAAGGCGGACAAATTACACTCTTACCTGTAGTTTATGGCAATGACCTGCAGTTCTTATGGACCCCGGATCTGTACCTTATTGATAATAAAGTTGAGAAGGTAAAAGTGAACAGGCCATTAACTGATATGACTTACACACTGAAAGTAACAGCGAGGGGAGGCTGTTCATTCACTGATGATGTGTTTATTAAACTTTTAAAATTCCCGAAAATACCAAACACATTTACGCCAAATAATGACAATATTCATGATACCTGGGTGATAGAATATTTAAATACTTATCCGGATAACCGGGTGCAGGTATTTACAAGAACCGGGCAGCTGGTATTTGAATCAAGAGGGTATAATACTCCGTGGGACGGAACTATAAAAGGTAAACCATTGCCGTTTGATACTTATTATTATATTATTGAACCTGGTAACGGCCGTGATCCGATTACGGGTTATGTTACGATTATTAAATAGTGATCATTTACAGCGATGAATACTTTCTTCATCGCTGTAAATGCTTTATGAGATACTTTTTTTTCATAAAGAGAAATTATAAAACTGAAAACTACATTGCTTACCAAAGTGAAAAAAGCTGATAGCATGAAAAAAATATTTTTAATAACTATAACCTGTTGCTTTAGCTGCATTATTGCAATGGGGCAGGCCAAGCCTTTTTATACACAGTATGTTTTAAATAATTATATTTTAAATCCGGCTATAACCGGTATTGAAAATTATACCGACGTAAAACTGAGTTACCGGAACCAATGGGCGGGTATCGATGGAGCCCCGGTTACTTCTTATTTAAGTATTCATGGCCCGTTGGGTAAGAGAGACCTTCGTACCAATGCCACTTCTTTCCAGGTACCGGGTGATAATCCTGCGGGGCCAAAAGCATGGGATGAATATGCGGTATCGGAAGCTCACCATGGTATTGGCCTTACAGCAATTAATGATAAAGCAGGTTATATAAGCCGCTGGTCCGTTGCAGCCAACTATGCATATCATAAGCCACTAACGGCAAAGACAAGCCTGTCTGCAGGTATCAGTGCCGGAGTTACCAGCGTAAGTATTGACCGGTCGAAAATCGAATTTGGCAACCTGCCTTCCGATGATCCGGCTATAGGACTTGCCAACGGAGATATTAAAAAGATAAAGCCGGAAATTGGTGCCGGTATCTGGTTATATTCTGCCAGGTATTTTGTTGGTGTGTCGGTATTAAATATTATTCCCGGTAAAGCAAAGTTTGTAACTGATAATAATTATGGTACTTATTATACACCCAATTATTTTGCAACAGCAGGTTATAAGTTTGCATTATCGCAGGATATATCTGCCCTGCCTTCTGTAATGGTTCAATACTGGCAACCACAGCTTACCGGTATCCATGCAAATCTAAAACTGCAATACCAGGATTTTTTATGGATAGGCGGAAGTTACCGTTATGCTGATCTTGTTGGAGGTTATTCAGGCATGATCGGTATTAATGTTTCCAATACTTTCAACATCAGCTATGCTTATGAAAATGCAACAACTTCACGTTTGCAAACCTATAGCAAGGGCACCCATGAAGTAGTGCTGGGCTTTTTGTTAGGCAACAGGTATAAAGAAACCTGTCCGCGTTGTGCCTGGTAAATTCATTATTACAAGATAGAATCAGATAATACTTAAGCAGCAGCATTGATAAGATGCCGGCTTTTATTATGCTTTGATTACTGCTGCGCAGGAAATATTCTTTTCAGATTATGCTGAAGTGAATCAATTTTTCTGGATAACGAGTCAAGTACGATTTCTTTTGCAGTTACGATCCACTCCGGTTGTAATATCCAATGCCCGTTTTCAAAGCTGAGGTAATAAACCTTTACGGTGGATGATTTGGATCCGGAACTTTCTTCTTTTATTATTATTTGTCTGGAAGCATCATTTTCATTTACAGTAACAGGCATCGCAAAACTTTGTTCTGTCTGCCTGGCGATCTCATTTGCCTGCTTATTAATTTCATCTGCCAGCTGAATTGTTTCAGTAAGGGATTCTGATGGCTTAATTTGATTTTCAATAACCGGCTGCAGTATTTCATTATTAGCCGCAACCAGCTCAACGCCTTTTTGTTCAGGTATAATATTTTTTCCAAAATCAACGTCTGAAACCAAATGATTACTAAAGGGCAAATTTGGCATGGTGGCTGTGGTATTTATGGTTGCTGTTGAACTGCCACTGTTAAATAATACGGAAGCAGATAAAAACAACAATAATCCCAGCCCAAGCAAAGGCACAATAATATTAAATCTCAGAGCATCATTGATCTTTTTATTTTCCGAAAAAAAATGAATGCGGTGAAGCAATTGTTTTTTTCTGTTTACGGCAGCCAGCTGAAAAGCAGGAGCCGGTTGTTTCATCCTTTCTGCCTGTAACAAAGTTTCGGCATAAAGTACAGTTGGATATTGAAATGCAATAACGGAAAGGTCACAATTTTTTTCCCTTTCCATCCTTATCCTGTTACAAAGCGAAGTAATAAAAGGATTATAAAAGAAAACAGTATCAGTAAATAACAAAAACCAGTTCAGCAGGTAGTCATTTGTACGGATATGCGTTAACTCATGGAGGATAAGGGTTTCAGCCTGTCTTACAGAAATATTATTTACCAATGCAACGGGTAATAAAATAACGGGCTTAAAAAAACCGAAAGTGACCGGTGTTTGGATATTAGTACTAAGCCAGAGTTTTACTTTTCTTTTTATGCCAAACTGGTGCGCTTTTAATGCAGTAAAAAGTTTAAGTTCAACATCAGGTTTTAGCAAGCCTGTTTTAAACTGCTGTTTAAAATGATACCAGGTATAGATGGCTTTAATTAATTTATAGGCAATTATAAAAATATACAGGTTGAATATCCAGGGAGTGATTAATTGTATTTTTTCAATACCAACATAGTTTGCAAAACCTTCAGCTAATGCTGAAAGGTTTCCGGAGCTCCGGGTATCAAAAAAATAAATAAAAAAGGTAAGGGTGAATAAGCTCAGTTGTGTAAACAGCGCAACATATAAAAAATTCCGTTTGGCTAGGGGAGCATTGTTTTTATGAATGATCTTATTCAGTGCAACATACAGCAGTATGATGAGCCCGGCCTGCCAGAAGCTGTGCAACATAGCCATACAGAAACTATATGAGAAATGAATCATAAGCACTGTTCGTTTTTACTGTTAACTGTTTTTTATTTTTCTTTTTTAAGCTGATTGATCAGTTGCTGGATTTTTTCCAGCTCTTCATTGCTGGCATCATGTCCGCCCAATGCCTGCAGTACAAGATCAGACGATGAGCCGGCAAATAAAGTATTGATCATTTTATTTAAAAACTGCTGTTGTGTTTTTTCCCTGGTAACAGCCGGCTGGTAAATATGCGTCTTGTTGCTGTCATCACGGGTTACCAAACCTTTTTCAAACATGATCTGCATCAGTTTGAGGGTAGTGGTATAACCGGCATCCTTGGTTTTAAGTAATTCTTCATGAACTGTTCTTACAGTAGCAGCTTGCTCATTCCACAATACCTGTAGTATTTCCAGTTCACTTTCAGTGGGTTTGTTATGCTTGATTAATGTCATAGTACGAGTGTTTTCGTAAGGCAATTTACGATTTTACCCGTAATATCCAAATCCATTTACATTTTTTTATGAAGAATTAACTTTTAGTTATTTAGATGATATCAATAAAAAAGCCCTGCTTTACCAGCAGGGCTCTATATTAAAATCTGTTGAATTTAATTTTTAGTATTCTTAAGATTCAAGTCAACACCGCCTAAAGCATCAATTAATGATTTGTATCTGGCAGTAACCTCTGCAGGTTGTTCTTTTTCATTTAAAGAAAGTTTTCCTTTGGAAAGTGTAAGGGTAAAATTATCTTTTTCAATTAATTTATCGGCAACCAGGGCTGCAATCAAATTATCAGACTGTCCTTTTAACGCAGTGCCATCAGCAGTTACAGAAACTTCTGCAGTGTTTGTGCTGTCGTTTTTAATGATCGACATTTCTGCTGTTACTTTCTGCATTTCATGCTTTGGAACAGCAGTACCATACATTACTGCAAGGGTAGGAGCAATAACCAATGAAACAATTGACATCAGTTTAATCAAGATATTCATGGACGGGCCAGATGTATCTTTAAATGGATCACCAACTGTATCGCCTGTTACAGAAGCTTTGTGTGGCTCTGACTTTTTGTAAAACATCTCACCATTGATCTCAACACCGGTTTCGAAAGATTTTTTAGCGTTATCCCAGGCACCTCCGGCATTGTTCTGGAACATTCCCATCAACACACCACTTACAGTTGCACCGGCTAAAAATCCACCTAAAACCTCGGGGCCAAAGGCAAAACCAATGATCAATGGAGATATTAAAGCGATAGCGCCGGGTAACATCATTTTCTTTAAAGATGCTTCTGTAGAAATAGCAACGCATTTATCATACTCGGGTTTGCCGGTACCTTCCATAATGCCCGGAATGGTACGGAACTGTCGACGAACTTCTTCTACCATCGCCATGGCAGCTTCACCCACGGCACGTATTGCTAATGAAGAGAAGATGAAAGGAATCATACCACCTACAAACAAACCAGCTAATACCGGCGCTTTATAAATATCAATACCTTCAATGCCACTGATACCCACAAAAGCAGCAAACAAAGCTAAAGCAGTTAATGCTGCAGAAGCGATTGCAAAACCTTTACCGGTTGCGGCAGTTGTATTACCAACCGCATCTAAAATATCTGTCTTTTCACGAACGTCTTTTGGTAACTCGCTCATCTCTGCAATACCACCGGCATTATCGGCAATAGGGCCGAAGGCGTCGATAGCTAACTGCATTGCCGTAGTAGCCATCATACCTGCAGCTGCTATAGCCACACCATATAAACCTGCACACCAGAAACTCATATAGATACCAGAAGCTAAAACCAGGATTGGTAAGAAAGTACTTTCCATACCCATTGCCAAACCGCCAATGATATTGGTAGCATGACCAGTACCACTCTGGCGGATGATGGTATTCACCGGGCGCTTGCCCATGGCGGTGTAATACTCTGTGATCATACTCATCAGTGTACCTACAACCAAACCAACCATAATGGCACCAAATACTCCGTTCTTAGTGAACTCATGTCCACGTAAAGTCATGGTATCGGGCATTAAAAAATTTACGAGGAAATAGGAAGCGATAGCGGTAATAATAATTGAACCATAGTTACCCATATTCAACGCATTCTGTACTTTTTGTGTACTTAAACCGGCGCTTTCGCTGATGCGTACAAACCAGGTTCCCACTATAGAGAATAAGATACCCATAGCAGCAATCAGCATGGGCAAAAGGATAGGAGACATGCCACCGAAAGCATCGGTCATGGCATCGGTTTCTCTTCCTAAAACCATTGTTGCTAATACGGTAGCTACGTAAGAACCGAACAGATCGGCACCCATACCGGCCACATCACCTACATTATCACCTACATTATCAGCAATGGTTGCCGGGTTACGTGGATCATCCTCGGGAATTCCTGCTTCTACTTTACCCACTAAGTCAGCACCTACGTCGGCAGCTTTGGTATAGATACCACCACCAACTCGGGCAAACAAAGCGATTGACTCAGCACCTAAACTGAAACCAGTCAGAATTTCTATCGTTTTCTCCATTTCATGGCTGTTAACAGCCGCATCTGGAGCAAAGATCATTTTTAAAATAATAAACAAACCACCCAGTCCCAACACTGCAAGGCCTGCAACACCTAAACCCATTACACTACCACCGGTAAAGGAAACTTTAAGGGCTTTTGATAAACTGGTACGGGCAGCCTGTGCAGTACGTACATTGGCCTTGGTAGCCACTTTCATACCGATGAAACCGGCCAGCGCACTAAAGAAAGCACCGATGACAAAAGCCACGGCAATACTCCAGTGACTGTTGGCATTACTGTAACCCATTACGCCCAATAACAAAGCGCCAATGATCACAAAATAAGTGAGGATCTTATACTCAGCTTTTAAGAAAGCCATAGCTCCTTCAGCAATATAATTACTGATCTCTTTCATGCGGTCGTTACCGGCATCTTGTTTTGAAACCCAGGCAAACTTTATAAAAGTGTAGAGCAGTCCTACGATACCCATGGCAGGGACAACATAAATCAAATTGTTCATAAGTAGTATTTGTTCAGATTTTTGGAGGGCAAAAATAGGGTAAAAGCGGTTAAAAACAGGAATTTGGGGTTGGGAATTTGGGAATGACTTATAAAGGCAGCTATTTACATGAACAGCAGTATAAATAAGTAGATAATTTTATTGTTTCAAAACAAAAACTTCCTGCTTTTATAATTTAAATAACAATTGCACCTCACTTGCTGTAAGCGCCCGGTTATAAATACGGAAATCATCCAAGGCACCATCCAGTGCATAACCATTTCCCGGAGATAGAGACCTTCCGATGATCATGTTTTTTCCTGCGCCATCAGCCCAATTTGCATATGATACACCGCTAGGGTCATATGTCAATACTCCATCCTTGTAAGTTTTAAATGTTCCATTTGATTTGCTGAATACGAAATGATGCCATTCACCCACTTTATGATAATTCGGCAAACCTGGTGAGCCTCCAAGGCCATTGTCGAAATTCAAACCAAACTCATTGTTGAAGGAATGAAATATCAATCTGTATCCACTGACCATTGTATTCGTCCAAGTTGGATTGCCCCTGTAAAAAATAGTTTGCCAAGATGTTACTGTATTACCATTGGCAGAGCTGCCGCCGACTCCTGCTTCGGCTGTATGATTATCGTAACGCATCCAAAAGGAAAGGCTATATGAAGTAGGACTATTTAAGGAAGCAGAATTGGGAATTGTTATTGAACCGGGAGAAGTATAGCCACCAAATTTATAAGCACTACCTGCTGCTCCTTTGCGATCGGTGGTAAGCGTTGCGTTACTAACGATACCGTTATTATTATTGCCGCTTAAATCGTTTGCATTACCATTGAAAGGAAGATTTAAAACTAGGCCTGCATTAACGTTATCTCCCGGGCTTGAAATTTGCGGAAAAGCTATATAACATTCATTATTCACTACCGCAGATGGGAAAAAACTGTAGGAGATCCAAAAAAAGCCATTGTTCTTCCAACCAGCACCCCATGAATTTTGAACTTTAAAAGCTCCTTTTGCATCATCGTAACCAACTACGGTTACCGCATGCCCACCCCTTACTGTTCCATATTTGGATGACCAGATATAGGGCGATTGTAAGTTATCAAAACTTTGATCAATCAGTATGGCAATATAAATAGGATATTTGGCAGCAATGCATGATTTTATCATGTTCATATTTGTTTTGTCTACCATTTTCCATGAAAAAATTTTGTTATAGGCAGCCGATGTATTTTGCGAACTGTTTGGTTGCAAACTGCATTCCCCGTCAGAATAAGGCATGTCAGCCAGCGTGCAGACTCCTTTAGACAGTAAAATATTTAAATTCTGCGGAATAGAAGTACCCTGGCAGTTTCCGGCGCTTAGCTGGTTATATACATATTTTGGGCTGCACAATTGCTGGTTTGATGCGTAAGAAGTACCGTTAAGTCTGTTCATATGGAAGCTCATTCCGGCGTATGCAATTGACCATGAAACGCATGAACCCTGGTTGCCCTGGTTACCAACAGGAGGCATATCCAGAAAAAAACTTGGGTTAAGCGAAGTTGCATTAAAATTTGGAGTCCACGGTACGCCTGCCGTTTCTGCTGAAGTAGCAAACAACAGTCCTAAATTACCATTACCTGGGTTATTAGTTCCGTCATCTAAATCGGCTTTTTTACAGGAATTAAATATAATCATAAGAATGGCAGCAAAATACCAGACTGATTTATTTGCATGCTTTGTTATGTACATCATGAGTAGATTTTTTAAGTGTCAATAAAAACTATGTTCTTTTTACCGCAGGTATTTCAACTTTTAAAATTCAATCAGTTACCACAAAAAAACAATTCCCCTTTCGGGGAATCGGTAATAAAAATATGAATTTGTTGATGATCTCCATGTCTGGTTTATGAGCCACGAAGCAAGGCGTAGTGCCCAAAATAAAATGGTGAAAACACTTCTTGAAACAAATCAATTATTCGAATAGCATGAAGAATACTCGCCGGTATCATTAAAGCCAACCCTCACTTTATCTATCCATACGGAAATGAAAGCCGGCTCTGCCACAAGGAACCAATCGTACGGTGATTGTGACTCTCCGGATGGCTTTAGCTTAGTCCTGCTATTGCAATTAACCTCTATTATATGATTTTCGGTACCTGCATAGCTAAAAGAAACATAATCCCGATAACTGCTTTTGAATTTTACATACCACATATATTGTTGTCGGGTAGAGTTGTAGTCGCCTCTTGCCGTTGAGTATTCTATTTTTTCGTAGCAAGGATAGGCTCTGTAAGGCGACCAGTTCAGCTCCATATCAGAAGGATTCTTAAACCCGCTGAACGAGGCTATCAAGAAGCAGTAAAAGAAGATTAGCATTGCATTTTTCATTGTACTCAGTTTTTGGTTAAATGATATTCCAAATTTCATCATAAAAAAAACAGAAAACAATTCCCCTTTTGGGGAATTACTGCTTTTTATTATTTGAAGCTGTCAGTTATTGATACTTACTGCCATCCGAAAACCAATATAGCAATGCTGTTCAGCCGGCTTAAAATACTGATTGACTCCGGACTGTAGATAAAAGGGCTCTGATTCCCAGTGCCCCCCTTTTATAACCGTAAGCTGTTTAAAATAAGTAACTACCTGTTCAGGGCTTAGTTTTCCATATACAGAACCGGGAAATTCAGCTTCAATTTCCTTCAAAGCGTTTACGTTATTTCCCGGAATCAGTCCATAGCGGCATCCAGTAGTGGTTGTCCATTCTGCAACATTACCGTGCAGGTTAAAAAAACCTTTCAGGTCGGGATTGTAAGCATTGCAGGGAGCTGTATAAAAAAAAGCGTCATCAGCATAACTTTTTACTACAAAACCATTGGGGTCATCAATCCGGCCGAAATTGTATCTATAGCCCTTATTATAGAAATTTCTTTTCCGAGTCAAAGGATCTTGATACAGCTTTGTTTGGCTTTTATCAAAAACATTAAAATCAAATGTATTGTTACTAATAGCTCCTAATCCCTGCAGAGAGGCATATTCCCATTCAATAGCATCAGGAAGACGAACCGTGATTTTTAGTTTACTGTTTACTGCTTCGAGTGCCGCATTCCACTGGTTGGTTTTCCAATCACAAAATGCCGCTGCCTGCCTGGCGCTTATCCCTATTACGGGATAATTTTTATATGAAGGATGTGAAAAATAGTGCTTCGTCATCGGTTCATTATAGGTATAGACAAAGTCCCTTATCCAAACGAGGGTATCGGGATAAACTGCCACCGTATCGCCATTAGAAAACTTATAAATGATTTTTTTTGAATCGATTTTTTTTCTTCCATAAAGTCTTTCCTCCTGTGGCAACATAAGCGGATCTAACTTGTTGCTGTTCCAATCAATTATTCCTGCAAACCCCAGAAGTGAATGTGCAATTGAATCCAGCACATATTTTGTGAACTGACGGTATTCCCCATTACTTACTTCATATTTATTCAATATTACATTTTTCACCTCCGCATTTACTCCCAGAGGAAGATCAATTGAGTCATAACCCATGGCGAGACCAGACATAAATTTGCCTCCCTGAATGAAAACAAATTGTTCCGCCTCTTTTTTATACTTAAAATTTTTAGGAATACCTGCAAGAGGATTGGGGTTTACCTGCGCAGACAGTGTATGGCAATAACTGAGAAATACAATAAGGATGCAATATAATCTCATGTTTGGTTATTTTTATTATTCACGACAGCCCCTGATGCGTTTCTGATCTTTATCCATCAAAAAACATTCCCCGTCTTTTTTACTAAACAGCAATGGTTCCCAACTGTCTGGGCTCTCCCATACAAGCAGATCGTAAACAAGCTGAATTATAATTTTCCCTGTTTTATCAATAGCGCCGTATTTATCATTTTGCATTACAATGGCAATGCTATCTAAAAAATTATCTGCGCCATCGTATTGAAAGGGTATCACTGTTTTGTTTTCTTTATTAATAAAACCATATTTGCCGTTTTGTATTACACATGCCAGGCCTTCGGTAAAACCTTCCCGTTCCGGAGTTGCTCCAATGTCAATACTTTCGCTGCCATCGGCCTTCATTACGTGCCATATTTGAGCACCTGTTATTATATGCGTGTCGGGTTCGTACATGCAGGGGATCACCAGCTTGCCCTGTTCATCAACGAACCCTACTTTATCGTTCTGCTCTACCTTGGCAAGGCCGTCCATAAAATCAATCAGCTTATCATAAATAGGTGGAATGATGATACGGTTATTGCTGTCAATCATCCCCAGTTTTCTATCCTGTCTTATTATTGAATGTTTGGTACGTGGGTAGGTATAGTCAATATTGTAGGTTTGGGCTTTTGCAGATTGTGTTGCAAAAAAAAGTAAGACCAAAAGCGTTTTTAATAAATTCATTTATGTGTTTATTGATCAGTTGATGAATTGTAGTTAGTGCGTTATTAGTTACCGAATGGGTCAGCTGATTTTGTGCACACATTTTTTAAATACACTATAGCTCTGTAAAATCTGTCTGCGTCTGCTTTGATCGTTAGATAGCCAAATACTGCAATTATGTTTTTATCCTTATCCAATAATTGTAAACAGTTATCTTTATCACTAAAGCGTCCATATAGACTCCAGGTAGCCGTTGCTACATCAAATGCATTAAAAGAGCCAGTATTATCACGTCCAGTCATTGTTACTCTACCACTCTTTTCAACTGAGATTTCACTTAAATACCCGATACGTTGAATTCCTACATAAGCATAAATACTATTTGCTTTAACAAACCCCTTTAAATATTCCACTGTCTGCTCAAATGTCAAACTCTGCGCTTTTGTTGTAAAGCTGAAAACTGTTAGCAATGCAATAAGGATAATTAGTTTGGGTTTCATATTCTGTTGTTTAATTTTAAAATGTTTCTTTTGGCTTGGGATAAAATGTTTTTAATTGAGTAAATGCTTTATCCATGCGATTTACCAAATCAGATTCTGCAGAATTATCAATAAAAATCGGGACGCTATTAATATTTTCTTTTTGGCTTATAGAGTTGTTTATTGACGTTGCACAAGAACATTCTAGCATTATCACTAAATATGAAAGATCTCCATAAATTTTAAGGGTGGGATCACCACTACTCCTATTAACGTATGATACATATACAATGGAACTAATGTTAGCACTGACAACAAAATCAAAATTTTCAACTTGAATTTTCTTCTCGCCATCGAAACGGCTCCGTACATAACTATATGCCATTTTGATTTTGCCATCCTGTATGAAAAATTTGGAAGGAGTGTAATCCTCATAGCCAATACGGGTATTTCCACTACTAGTTGTCAATACACTTGTGACACTTTTTTTTGCCATTAATTTATTAATCTTTTCAAAATTCCACTTCTCCGTTTCTTCTTTGGTTTGGGCATTACTGTTTACCCAACAGCTAATAAGGATAAATACTAAGGCCAGATTTTTTATAAATTTCATAACTACTTTTAAAATGATTCTTTTGGTGCGGGGTAAAATGTTTTTAACTGCGTAAATGCCTTGTTAAGCCGGGTAATCAAATTGGGTTCTGCATTTTCAAATATAAAAACAGGCAGGCTATCAACTTTTTCTTTAACTCCATTAGATTTTTCAGATGATGCACAAGAACATTTTAATTGAACTTTTAGGTAAGAAACATCTCCATAGAAAACAAGATTGGGGTCGCCACTAATTCGGTATAAATTTGATGCAGCATCAATTGAATGAATATTTGCACTTACCGTAATAATTATATTTTCTCGTTGTTTCATTGTTCGACCGTCATCTGTACCGTCTACCCATTTATTATTTGTACTTTTTGTATACTTAAATACAATTATAATTTTTCCGTCCTGCAGCGAAAACTTTGCGGGAATATACTCTTCAATATAATCTGCAGTTACGCCAGTAACTGTAGAAGTAATAGAGTACTTGAGTGTTTTTTTTGACATGAGGCCATTTATCTTCTCCACAATCCACTTCTCTGTTTCTTCTTTTGATTGGGCATTGGCCTTGTTAAAAGAAATGGCCAGCAATAAAGCAAGTGTAGTAATCTTTATTAATTTCATATAACTGTTTTAATATTTAATAAACCATTAGTTTTATTAAAGTTTGCTAATCCCATATTATCATAGAAAGTGTTTTTAACCGGGTCAATGCATCCTGCAGATGTGTGACTAATCCAGGTTCTGCTTCGGGATCGATAAACAGGGGTAAAAAATCTGTTATCTTCATTTCATATTCGCTGGCTTTTGCAATAACGTTTTCCTCCTGAAATTGTATGGCCAGGTAACTTCCACCTGTATATTTATTGCTATCGTCATCTGCCGGTTTTTGCCGGGTAATTAATTTATCCAGAAAAATGATAGGGGCGGATGCAGTGTACCGGGAAAAAGCGTAGTAAGCCTGCAACTTTGTCTTTTGTATTTTAACCGGGCCGGGATCTTTACCGGTTTTCCGGTAGGTAATAAAAAAACGGTCATCCTTTATGGCAAAGCTTTCCGGTATATATTCTGTCATCATGCCTTCAACCCATCCATCTGCCGTTTTTGTAAAGTGCCTTATAGTATCGGGTTTCATGTATTTGTTGATCGTTTCCACCAGCCATTTTTCTGTTTCGCCGGGGTTTTGGCCGCCAGTCAACGAATCTCTTTTTGTTTGTGCCGTAAGCAAACACACACAACAGAACATGGCAGCAGCCAGCAGCCATATTTTTACTGTGGTTCGGCTTTTTGTCTTTTGCAACTATGCGTTTTTTGTAATCGTTACAGTAATCGGCAAAAAGGAGAAGGCAGTTGGTTTTCTCCTGCCTCCTCCGCCACCAGGTTCATGCTCATTTTTTTTCTTTCTTGTAACAGGAGCAGGATGTTTTATAAATTGCTTTCTTCATCTCATCCTTTTTTTCCTCCCTGCCATAATAACGAACTTCTCCCGTTGCATTACCGCCCTGGGCCGACAGTTTTGATCTGCAATCATCATTTGCATCATTCATAGTGTAGAACCATCCACTGGTTGCTTTCACCACTTCTTTCTGGTAGATAAATGAAGAAGCTCCGATAATGAGTACTAAGGCTGCTGCCATCATTTTGATTTTCATTTTTTAGGTTTTAATTATTAAAAAATATTTTTTTGATTTATTTTCCATTCCGGGGATCACCGGGAATCCAGGTTGAATACAGCGTCCAGGCTACAATAAAGGCATCACTGTTTGTTGAAATATCGATCTTCCACGGTGCCGGTTCGGCACCAAAAACAAAGAATTCAAAGATTTCTGTACTTAAAGGGGCAATGATGCTGGTCTTAGTGCCATGGTTGGTTTCAACGGTGATGGTGGTACCCAGCACATTGGTATTTTTCACTTCCAGCTTTATGGCCTGCCCGCCCTGTATTTTAAGGCTTGCATCTGCATTCCAGGAGCCGGAGGAATGTTTTTTGTATTTTGTCTGGAAATTATTTTCCGACCTACCACCTGCTGACAGATTGAATTCAGAAACAGGTAAGGCGATAGAACCTTTATTGTCGTTTACAACATTGGTTTGTGCATTGGCAATGTTTACAATGGTTATTAATGCGAGTGACAGGATGATCTTTTTCATAAATTGTTGTTTAGATTCAGGTTTAATAAATTTTATTGATAGAATAAAATCAGGTTTATTTAAAATACTTCTCCATCGTTCTTTTTTAGATTGTATTTTATTAGTACCCCCAACGCGGTTTCAATCCGTGCACACAAGTCCACTTCTACATTAAATTCAAAAAAATTGTATAAAGCAAATTCGTCAGGTTCGTCATTATTAAAACGGGTCTTCCAAAGTGAACCATCAGATTTTCTATACTCCCAACCATATATATTAATGCCGTATACTTTAGCACAGTCACTTTGGTCAGTAACTTTATTTAGGTTGATTGTATGAATACTATAACCGTATGTTCTATTATTTACCTGAAATTTAAAAAGGCCGCTTTGGTAGGAAATAAATTTACTTTTTCCATTAGAAGCATCTATCAAATTCTCTTTGAATTTTTTTACCAACCAGTCCATTGTTTGTAGTTTTGTTGGTGTCTTTTCCTCTTGCGCAGTGGCTGCATGCGCAACCAGGATTACTGCCAGGAAAACAAAAAGATATTTTTTCATATTTTCGGTTTAAGATAAATAATCAGGTTTTATATTCTTTACAATGTAAATATGGATATGATAAACTGGCAATGCAATACCCCTTTCGGGGAATGGTTAACGAATACAACATAACATACATTATCCTTCTTTACTTACAACCGAATGCAAGTAACAATATGTCTAAACACATATCAGCAGTGATAGAACGGGAAATTGAAGTGGTGAAAACACCTGATTTACCTACATTACAAAATTTCGGATGGAATGGATAAAAAATTCCTAATTCAGGAAATGCCTATATTGTTTTCAGCATATTCAGCGCAGCAATCTTATTATTTACTTTCAGTTTGCGATAAATATTTTTCAGGTGCTTTTTTACGGTTTCGCTGGTAACCCCAAGCAGCTCAGCCATTTCATTATAGGTAAGACCCTTTGCCAGCAACTGCAATACTTCTTTCTCTCTCGGAGTAATGCTGATAATTTTATTCATCCAGGAAATTCTGGATCTAAAAATGAGAGCAGAAAACAGAAAAAACAATTCCCCTTTCGGGGAATTAACTACAGAAGCTTGAATTTATTTAGTGCTTCTATTTTATTTTGTGCATCCAGTTTCTGGTAAAATTTTTTGAGGTGTTTTTTTATAGTTTTATGGGAGACATGCAACTGATTTCCTTCCCAGCAACATCTCCGGCACGGAACGGTGCGTCAACGAAATAATTATTTATTCCTAACAAACACTATATCTTCTATGTCCATTATCATAAGGAATTGTTTGCTTTATAGCTATTCTTAATTTTTTTTGAATTGCTCTGTAGTACACAACGTCCAGTGCCGGAGACGTTGCTAAAAAATAGAAATAAAATAATAAAAGTCTCTTAATGAACTTTATTTTAATTATCCCTTTTCTTCTACTAAATAAACTCTTTCCTGGTAAATAGAATATTCTACTTCGATAAGACCCTGTGTGTGCGGACTGTTACCTTCAACATTGTATGGATGCACAGTTAATCGTTTTAAAGAAGACCCAGTGCCTTCTTTTTTTATTTCAATACTATAATTCCTGACCCCTGGACCTCCTACAATAGTTTCTGCACCTTTCTGAAGTGTGCTATCTAAAAGATAAAAATCTGGATCTGCGGTAAAGACAAAATCCCTCACTTCCTGGCATCCACTGTTTTTACTTTGACAACCGGCACCGCATTTTATCTTTCCAGTAAGCTTTCTTCTCTCATTCTTTTTTACAATCTTGACGACTTTTGGCACAACGATAACAGTGCTTTGGATTGATCCTATTGCTTTTATATTTCCAGAAACGATTAATGCGAAATCCGTTTTTTTGTCATAAGTAAAAATAAGATGCTTTATAGAACCTGAACTCAAAGAATTATCTTTTAAAGGAGTAGAAGGTATTGCACCAGAAAGTTCAAATTCAATATTTGAATTGCCGGGCATGCCATTTTTAATACCTATTATAATAATAGTATCCATTTTCGCCTCAATCCATGCTGAAATTGGGCGACCACTGTTCTTTGCAATACAATCAGCATAAAGCTGTGCACCTGCTGCTGAAAGTACATGGTGATAATAATTAGATTTTGAAAAAGTTGTATTTGAATGATCCATCATTTTTCGAAGCTGCGAACGTTTTTCTGAGAACTCGCTATAGTTACCTGAAAGAAATTCAGGAAGTTTTACTCCGAGGTTTTTTTTTGCATTTTCGTAATTAGATTCATCTATCATTTCCAGGGTTGTATAAATACTGGCATATTCTTCAGAGCTCGTTACAGTGTCAAATTGTATCAGTCGTTCGCATGAATCATTCTGAAATAAGAGGTTGGCATTATTATTTTCAGTATTTGAAACAGGAATGGAGCTGCCCCGGCTTAAGAGAAAGGGAGCAAAGGAAACACCAAAAACCAAAGCAGGAACTGAGCTTATAAGTTTACGTCTTGTAATATTTTTATTTATCATGATTATTGAGTTTGGTTAAATGAGTTATTCACAATTTCAACTAATCATTTATATCAATCAATTCCCCTTTCGGGGAATCAATTAAAGAAGTCTGAATTTGTTGAGGGCTTCCACCTTGTTCTGCACATGCAGTTTCTGGTAAATATTTTTAAGGTGTTTTTTTATGGTTTCGTGGGAGACGTGCAGCTGTTCTGCAATTTCTTTATACAACAAACCTTGTGAAAGCAGTTCCAGTACTTCTTTCTCTCTTGCACTCAATAAGGAGTTTTCATCTGTTACGGCAGGCTTTTGAAAACTGCCAATTACCTTACGGGCAATATAAGGACTCATGGGAGAACCGCCATTGTACAGGTCATGAATTCCTTTTATTATTTCTGATGCGGTAACGGGGTCTTTCAGTATATAACCCGATGCTCCGCATTTAAGCGCTTCAAAAATGGTATCGTTATCATCATGTATGCTGCATACCATGAACTGTGTCTGCAGCAGTCTGCCTTTTAATCGTACAACCAGTTCGGTACCCCGCATGCCCGGCAGGCTGATGTCGGTAATAACAATGTCGGGCGGATTTTCGGGAAGGTCGGCCATGGCTTTTTCGGCACTGGCATAGGAACCCGCCAGGAAAAAATCAGCTTCATTTTTAATGATGGCTTCCAGCCCGTTGCGGAACTGGTCATTATCTTCTACAATGGAAATGGTTATCATACTGTTGATTGAAGTGGGATTTGAAATATTAAAGTTGTGCCTTGCTGGTTTCTTATAGTAAGTTGTCCATTTAAATGCTCAATGCGTTGCCGCATATTCCGCATACCGTTGCCTGTGCCGGTAATTTTTTTATCGGCCATGCCTTTGCCATCGTCAGAAATTTCTATAACCAGGTTTCCATTGGCGCAGCTCATATTGATATTAACTTTAGCTGCAGCCGAATGCTTGATGATATTATGAATGGCTTCCTTCACTATCAGAAAAATATTTCTCCTGGCTTCACCGCTCACCTGCATGTCCGGAATTATTTCAGGCATGGTAATAAAAAGCTGACAGGGATAATGCTCCAGCCATTGCCTGGCCTGTTGCTGTATATAGGAGAGGAGGCTGGCCAGCTGATCGTTCTCTGTATTCAGGCTCCAGATCACTTCTTTCATTTTAGCAGAAATATCGCCAACAGATTGATAGATCTTCTCCACTTCTGCTGCTGCCTGGTCGTCTTTTACTTTTTGTTTTGTCATTTCAGTTAAAAGCCTGATGCCCGAAAGACCGGCGCCGATATCATCATGCATTTCTGCAGATATACGCTGCCGTTCAAATTGCACAGCCAGTTGTTTTTCGAGCAGTACCCGCTGTTTGCGTAGCCTGGCCCTGTAAATAAGCCTTGCGATGAATAACAGGATCAATGCAGCAGTTAAGATAACTGCAGCTTTGAACCACCAGGTTTGCCACCAGGCCGGTTGTATGCTGAATTTGTAGCTGAATGTTTTTGTCCATACCTGCGATTGGCCAATGGCCTTAACTTCAAAAGTGTAATTTCCATAAGGCAGGTTACGGAATTCTGCTTTGGTTTCATCATTGGGTTTGCTCCATTGATCGGCCCAGCCCAGCAAACGATAACTGTATTTTATTTTATGAGGCACCGACCAGTCAATAGCCGAAAAGAAAAAGCTAAGGTGATTTTGGTCGTACGTCAATGACAGATTTTGGGGGTAATTTTTAAATTGGATTACCGAACTGAAGCTGATATTATTTTTGTTACTGTCTGGAAAATTCCTAAAATCATAAAACCGGTCATTGATTTCAATATGGTTCAGGTTCAATGATGGTGCTTTGCTTGTATTGAGAAACTGGTTCAGGTCAAGCGTTTCCACCGATTTACCATTGCCCCACCAGATGCGGTTGTCGTCATCAATGCAAACACTGTTGAGGTTAAAATCTGTCGCTTTCAAACCATCCTCCAATCCATAGGTAAGAATGGTATATCCGGTTTTTAAGGGTTTAATATTTTTTATAGAAGGTATTAAAACAGAAAGTCCTTTATCGGTGCCAACCCATATTTTACCAGTGCTGTCTTCTTTTAAAGACCAGACATTATTGTTGCTTAAGCCTTCCTGTTCGGTGAAATAGGTAAATGTTGTTCCGTTAAACTTACAAACGCCGGCACCCAGTGTACCAAACCAGAGTGCACCATTTTTATCTTCGATGATGGAGGTAACAGATTTACAGAATAAGCCTTCCCGTTCCGTATAAAAAGTGAATCCTGTATTGCCATCGAATTTCATCACGCCGCCACCTTCGGTACCCATCCAGATAATTCCTTTCCTATCTTCAAATATGGTAAAGATCTTATTACTGATCAACCCTTCTTTTTTACCATAGCTATAGGTAAGTTGGGATGTTTCATTCATTTTGGTGATACCATCTTTAAACCGGCTGTACCAGATATTTCCTGACCGGTCTTCCAGAATGGAATAAATTGATTGAATATCTTGGGTTCTTTTTTCAGGGAAGTGGAAGAACTGTTTTCCGTCATATTTAAAAAAGCCGCCGCCATCTGTTTTTCCAAACCATAAATTGCCAATTCGGTCGGCATGCATCGATCGTAAGCCATGCATAGTGGATGCTTTGCCAAATGAGAATTTTGAAATGCCGGTTCCAGTATATTGATACACGCCACCTTCTTCTGTACCAAACCATAGCTTACCTGAATTATCTTTCATTATGGGCCTTACCCGGCTGTTACCAAATTCTTCTGCTTTCAGTGGTTGTGAAAAACCGGCTTCATTCAGTTTGTTTACACCCCCACCGGCTGTGGCAATCCAGATATTACCATGACTATCTTCTATAATGTCGTTAATTTTATTGTTAGACAAACCGTTTTTTTCTGAAAAGTGAGTGAAGGATTTTCCATCAAACTTATTCACCCCATCATAGCGTGTACCTATCCAGATATTTCCTTTTTTGTCTGCTATCAATGCACTGATCATATTATCAGAAAGGCCGTTGCTGCTGTTGTAATGTGTTAATTTTTTACCATCATACTCATATACCCCATTAAGTATGGTACCAAACCAGATATGGTGACGGGCATCTTCTATCATCACATAGGCAATGGCTGTTTCCTTACCTTCAGGAAGTTTCAAGCGCATTAAATTTTTTCCATCAAACCGAAGTATTCCCGACTTGGTACTCAACCAGAAGTCACCTTTATGATCTGTTATAAATCCATAAACCCCATTACTAAAAATTCCTCCTTTGCCTGAAAATTCCTTAAAATTATTTTTATCAAATTTTGCAATGCCTCCAGTTTCGTTTTTTAACAGTGTCTCTTCCTTTTTTCCTTCACTGATGATAATTATACCGCTTTGTGGTAATCCATCTTTTGCAGGAAACTGTGTAAATGTATTCCCATCATAGCGGGTGATTCCGAAAGCAGTACTAATCCAGATATTTCCTTTACTGTCTTCCAAAACCGACAAAACCGTATTATCTGTTAATCCTTCTTTTTTGGTATAGTTGGTAAAGCTTACGCCATCGTATCTACAAAGGCCGTTACCATCCAGTCCAAACCACAAATAACCCTGCTTATCTTCCAGCATACAATTCACATAGGAATATCCAAGTCCCTGGTCAATATCCAGGTATTGAATTGCCGAGTTGGAAATATCTTTAAACTGCATGGGTAAAGCCTTTGCAGGCATGGGTTCCCGTACCGGAATGTTTTTTCCTTTTACCGGAAAGTTATCTTTTGAAAAGTCCGATGAATCGCTTTTCTGCACAGGTACGGCTATAAAATCTGTACTATCCACTTCAATTATTTCGGGCTTGCTGCTTAGAGGGTATACATTGCTTTCAATACTTTTTGGAGAACTGATAATATGTTTTATAACCGCAGGTTTTAATAAACGGGGGTTATTATTAGTTGTACCGTTTAAGGAAATGCTGATACCGGTTTGTATCATATTGCCCGATGAATCGAGAAAGGGTTTTATAGAGTCACCGGTAAGTTGATTGATGGCATAGCCTTTTGCAGTATCTATTACTACAGATAAAGGTTCGGGATATAAAGCTGTTTCAGCAGCAGCAACTTTTTTTGGATCATTGCTGCACGACAAAAGAAAGAAAAGCAGGCTCAGCCACCCCGGGTTAATCCTTTTGCAGCCAGTCATCTCTATTATCATGTAGCCTTTTTAGTGAGCTGTAATTATAGATAAATATAATCACTTCTTTCATTTATTTATCAAAAGCTGTATTCCCCGAAAGGGGAATTGGTTAGTATATGTTTGTAGAATAATCCGGATAAATATGGCGAGGCAAATTCATTGATTTTTTTACCGCAGAGAACACAGAAAAGGTACAAAGGCTTCCTTTGCGTATTTGTGATTTACTTCGTGTTCTTTGTGGTTATTTTTTTTGTTTTTTAATCAATAAGAATGAATCTGCTTAAAAGCCTCACCCAGACAACCCACAATATCTCCTGCAATCATTGCTTCTTCCGAAAATTTATCAGCAGCAATATCTCCAGCCAGGCCATGCAGGTAAACGCCCATTAACACAGCATCCAATCCTGAATAACCCTGTGACAATAAACCGGTGAGAATACCTGTGAGCACATCACCGGTTCCGGCGGTAGCCATACCGGGATTACCTGTACTGTTAAAATAACCTTTTCCTTCAGGTGTACTTATAAAACTATAATGCCCTTTTAAAACAATATAGATTTGCAGCTCTTTTGATTTTGTTATGGCGAGCTGTAATCTTTCAAAATCATTTCCTGCTGTACCAAACAATCTTTCAAATTCTTTTGGATGAGGAGTAACAATGGAGCCAGCCGGAATTGATTTTAGTAGAACAAGGTTTTGTGCAATGCTGTTTAAAGCGTCAGCATCAATGACTATTGGTTTATTGAGTTTTTGAAAAATTTCAGGCAGCAGGTTTTTATGTGATGGATACAGCCCAATGCCCGGACCGATCCCGGCAGCATCAAAATTTTCAATTCCGGGTGCAGATAAAATAAAATCTTCACCGGCTACCATACTCATCGCTTCGGGAACAGCTGTTTGTAAAATGTTATAACCGCATTTTGGAACATAAGTGGTTAACTTACCAACACCACTTCTTAAACAGGCCAGTGATGCTAAAACAGCAGCTCCCATCATACCCTTTGAGCCACAAAGCAAAGCGGCATGGCCATAAGTTCCTTTGTGTGCAAATGTTGAACGGGTTTTGTAAATTGTTTTTATCATTTCCTTATCCAGCAATTCAAAATCTGTCTTTTCATTCAATTCAAAATTTTTATGTAAGCCGATATTCAACAGATGAACATTACTACAATTACTTTCATTCTCAGGCAGTAAAAAAGCAAGCTTGTAATTCTGGAAGCTCAGGGTATGTGCAGCTTTGATAATAGTATTGTTTACTGAACTTTTATCGGCAAATAAACCGCTGGGCAGATCAATTGAAATAATTGCTGATCCCGGCTGATTGATATGATTTACCAATGACTGGCTTAGCCCCTCCAATGGCTTGTTCAGGCCGGTTCCAAACAGTGCATCAATAACAATATCCGTATTATCAAACCCCGGAAAAAAATCCGGCGATTGAATAAAATGTATATCGGTACTGAATTGATGCAGCCTTTCTAAATTGATCTGGAAATCACCGGTACCCGGGTTGCCAAATTCAAGAATATAAATGCTGGCCCTGCAATTATTTTGAATTAATAACCTTGCAACTGCAAGCCCGTCTCCACCATTGTTTCCCTTACCACAAAAAATGTGAAAATGTCTGTCGGCAAAGCCGTTTTTAACAAGCCAATGGTAACATGCTCTGGCAGCATGTTCCATCAGGTCAACAGAACTGATGGGTTCGTTAAGGATGGTAAATTCATCCCATTTTTTTATTTGTGCTGCTGAAAATATTTTCATGTAATAAAGTTAAGTAATCTATCATCTAAACTGAACTGCCAGCTGGTTTTATGCAGAATCTTAGTTACAGCATTAGTGATTATTCAGTGGTCAGTTTAATAATCGCGGTTGATATCATCCCTGGCGGAACATATGATTTTTAATTAGCAGTTTGTAGAACAATTGACAGTTTTTTGTAGTGTAAAAAACTGTTTTCCCCGCCTTGCCGGAATAACAAATTGTTTCAGCAATATAATACCATAACATCCGTTGTACTTTGTGATTAAAACTACTTATACGAATAAGTATTAATACCAATAACCTCTGATATCATATGAAAATTTTTACCCGGATTATTTTTATAACACTTGCCTTTATTTTTTATACCCAGGTTTCTTTTTCGCAAACCAGCTGGACAGGGGCGTCGAGTACCAAATGGTCTAAATCGGCTAACTGGACAAACGGAGTACCAACTGCTTCTACAGATGCCATTTTAGGAGATGCTAATTTTACTGGCTCAAATCAGCCAACTGTTGACAGAACCAGTTCATGTAAATCACTTACAATCGGGGGAACGGTAAGTACTACGCTAAATGCAAGCAGGAACCTTACTGTGTCGGGCAATGTACTGATAAATGCAAACGGAACCCTTAGCCAGGGGAATTCATCATTGTCATTAACCGGTTCCTGGACAAATAATAATACTTATTCGTATTACAATAATAATGCCCGTGTTATTTTTTCCGGCGTTATCCAATCCATCAACGGTTCATCAGTGACTACTTTCCGGAAACTTACTGTTAATACAGGAAGTACTTTAACCATGAATGTTAATTTTGCCAGCAACAATGTTTTGACGGTAAATGGCACCATAAACCCGAATACGCCCATAACATATACAGTGAGTCCAAACTCCATGATTTTAAATTCCGGAGGAAAGCTGCTGGTTTATGCTTCAACCTTTGCAGGTAATTATTCAACCAATCCAACGGTTAATTCAGGAAGTACTGTTGAATACGCTTCTTCGTCAATTAATCAAACAGTGAGCAGCAGTTTAACTTATGCCACGTTAATAATAAGCGGAACTACCGTTAAATCACTTGCCGCAAATCTGCCATCACTTCGTTCAAGCCCTTCATCGCAGGGAAATATTTATTTAAGAGGTGGAACTTTTGATTTGATGACCTATACCGCCAACAGGGGTACATCCACAACCGGCGGAAATTTTAATATAGACAATGGAGCAATATTGAAGATTGGAGGGACAAACAGTTTTCCATCAAATTATGCCAACAAGGCATTTCAGTTGTCAAGCACTGTTCATTATTACGGAACAAACCAGACAGTGGTTGCAGAAACATATGGAAATATTATTTTGAGCAGCAGCAGCGGAGCAGCAACCAAAACCATGCCCGGTACAGCTTTTACTGTTGAAGGCAACTTTACAAGTAACCAGGGTTCCGGAACTTCGGTTTCTTACACAGCTGCATCGGCGGTTACAATCAATGGAGATATTAATATTGGAACTGGAACTACATTCAATGCAGCTTCTTATACGCATAATCTTGCCGGAAACTGGATCAATACCGGAACATTTACCGGATCAACCAGTACCATAATGATGATTGGGGCAAGTTCTTCCATCAGCGGCACCGGAGTGCATAATTTTAATAATCTTACAATAACAGTTTCGGGAATTACTGCAGCAGCAAACAGCAACCTATCCATATCAGGTAATTTGCTGACAACAGGAGCCGGACAATTTACACATATTGACGGAGGAACAGTTACAATGACTGGTGCTGCTAAAACCATTACCGGTGCAGACATTATTTTATCGGGACTTACTGTAACCGGAACGGTAACCACAACAAGTACGTTAACCATTAGCGGTAACCTGGCAGTGCCGGGTTCATTTTCAGCAAGCCCCGGTACAGTTACCATGAACGGAACTGCTAAAACAATAAGCGGTGCCGGTACAATTGGTTTTTATGCTCTTGCTGCAACAGGAACACTGACAGCAACAGCATCTTTTTCCATTTCAAATTCTTTGGATGTAAATGGTAGTCTTACAGCAACTGCCGGTACAGCAACATTTACAAGTTCATCAAGCCTGAATGGAACAGCTAATTTGTATAATGTAACCATTAACGGAACATCACTTGCACTTTCAACAAATTCGGTATTAGGTATTGCCAATGTATTTACCATTACAGCCGGAACGCTTAATGTAACAGCCAATATACCCAATACAGTAAACTTTAATGGTACAGTAGCACAAACAGTAAATGCAGCAACTTATCATCACCTTATCTTATCAAATGGTAATACCAAAACTGCTGCCGGTGCAGTTATAACTAATGGGAATCTTACAATAAACAGCAGTACCACTTTTGCTGCAGGTTCTTTTACTCACCAGGTATATGGCAATTGGGTAAACAGCGGAACATTTACTGCCGGTACCAGTACCGTACAGTTCAGAGGAGCTTCAAATAAGACGATAACAGGAGCTACCACTTTTAATATTTTAACCATTAATAAATCATCAGCAACCAATACTATCACTTTAAACAGCAACGTATCTGTTCCAACTTTAAACATGGTATTGGGTACGATGCTTACAGGTGCAAATACAATTACGATTACCAATACAAGAACCGGTAATGGAATAATTTTAGGTACTATAACCAGGACCCATACTTTTAACATCCTTACCAATTATGCATTTGAAGGGCCTGATAATACTATTTATTTTACTGCTGTACTTGGAGTTACTTCTGTTACTGTAAATGTAGCCATAGGAACGATTGGAGATTTTCCAGACGGAGGTTCTATTAACAGGGTTTATACGATAACCGTGCCGGCAGGTTCTTATACAGCCACTTTAAGGCTGCACTATGAAGATGCGGAGCTGAATGGTAATGACGAAACAGCTATGCAGTTGTGGAGATATAACGGTGCCGTGTGGGCATCGTCGGGCAAAACAGGAAATAATACTACAACAAATTATGTAGAACAAAGCGGATTAAGCAATATCACCAACCGATGGACATGTTCTGAAACCGCCGGTGTGGTAAGATGGAACGGGTCTGTAAGTGCAGCCTGGAACAATGCATCAAACTGGACAACTGTTTCGGGCACACCGGCATTGCCGCCGGGCGCAAATGATATTGTGCAGATAGGAACGGCTGCATTTACCAATCAACCTGATATAACAACTGCTGTTTCGGTTAAAAGTATTTCATTTGGCAGTGTACAGGCTGCTAACTTAACCCTTAGTGCCGGGGGTTCATTAACAACTGCAGGAAATATAAACGGCAGTTGGTCGGCTAACGCAGTACATACTATAAATGCAGGTAATCAGAATATAACAGTGAATGGTGATCTTACATTAAGTAATGGAACAGCCAGCCGTGCTGTTGATCTGGTTATTGGTACAGGTACGGTTACCGTTGCGGGTTCATTAACACAATCAGGTGGGGCAAATGTAAATTTCAGTGCTGCCGGTACAATGAATATTAAAACAGATTATTTATACAGCAGCGGTGCTTTTACAGCCGGCACCGGTTTGGTACAATATACCGGCACAGGATCACAAACAGTTGCAGCGCTTTCGTATAATAATCTCACCATTAATAAAGCAACAGGTATAGCATTACTTAATTCAGCAACAACTGTTGCCGGCAACCTGGTTGTTTCTTCGGGAGAACTGGATGTAAATGCAACAATGACGGTAACAGGAAACACAACCATCAGTCCGGGAGCAATCATTACCGGCGATGCTGTTACGTTAAATATTGGAGGGAACTGGGCCAATAGCGGAATTTTTAATGCCGGTACCGGAACAGTAAATATGAATGGTACGGGCACTCAAAATATTTCTGCAACAACATTTAATAATGTTATTGTAAATAAATCATCGGGTACAGCAGTATCAACAGGTAATACAACAGTAAACGGTAATGTTACATTGCAATCAGGTATTTTCGATCTGTCAACATTTACCTGTAACAGGTCATCAACCGGAGGTATTCTGTCTGTTGCCAATGGCACAAGTTTATATATCGGTGGAGCAAATAATTTTCCTGCAAATTTTGCAACTAACAGTCTTGGGAATACCAGTACGGTTTTATATAACGGAACTGTAGCCCAGTCTGTAAAAGGGGTAAACTATGGTAACCTCAGTTTCAGTAATGGAGGTGCTGCTGCAAAAACCCTGGTTGCATCGGGTACTGTTAATGGCGATATACTGGTGAACAGCGGAGCAACATTGCATTCAGGCGGATTTACCATTACCTTACTGGGCAACTGGACAAACAGCGGAACATTTACTCCTTCCACAGGTACGGTTGTTTTTAACGGTGCGGCTAAAACAATAACAGGCAATACTACATTCAACAGGATAACAGTTAATGGAAGTTATACTGTTGCGGACAATGATATTATATACAACGGACTGATAAATGTTACCAGCTCAGGATCTTACGCTGCCGGTGGTGGAGTTGCCACTGTTAATGGAGACCTGACTAATGCAGGGACGCTTACCAGTACCGGTACAACTACTTTTACAGGAACAACGTTACAAACACTAAGGCTGATAAATGCATTATCCTCTACGTCAACCGGTATAGTAAATTTTAATGGTAATGTGTCGCCAGTTATGAACTCAACCAGTTCACCAAATTTTGCTACGCTTAATATAAATAATACAGCCGGCGTAAACCCCAGTGTATCGTGGACCATTTTTGTTGCCATGAATGTAAACAGCGGGGCAATATTTAATGGTGCTGTATCAACACATAATATTTATGGCAACTTTACCAATGCAGGTACTACAACAAGTACAGGAACTTTAAATTTTATTCCGGTTTCTGCTAAAACTATCAATTTTGGAGGTTCGGGATTTTCAAGTACGGGCACAATTAATTTTGGTGGCTCAGGCCAAATAACTATAGCAGGAACACCTGGATCATTAAATGACGTTGCAATTAAAAATACTCATGCTTCCGGAATTACGCCAGGTTCAGGCTGGGATATGACGGGTAAGTTTTCGATAAACAGTAATTCCATATTCAATGCATCATCTTATGCATACACAGTTGGCACCGATATTGAAAGTGATGGAACTTTAAACGGTGGCAGTTCTACGTTTACCATGACATCAACAGATGGAACACTTACCGGAAGCCCTGAAACATTTTTTAATCATTTCACTATTGGTACTGCTGCACTGGTTACGGCCAATTCGGATTTTTCTGTTGCAGGAAATTATACCAATAATGGTACTTATGATGGTACAATCGGTAACCTGGTTATGACAGGCAGTGCCGCAGCAACGATAGGAGGGACACCGGTTTCAAATTCTTTGTCACAACTTATTATTGCCAAAACAGGTGCAGCTACGGTTACGATGGCTGTTGGAATGATTGATGTGTTTATATTGTATATCCAGAGCGGAACGTTGTTTACATCAACTTATGGCATTACACAAGATGTAACCGGAGGGTTTTTGATTATTGATGATGGTGCAACCCTTAAACTGGGAGGTACAAACTCTTTACCTGCCTTCAGCGGATACGGACTTGATGCAAACAGTAATGTGGATTATGCAGGAACTACACAGTCAGTAGCCAATGCTGCGGTTTACGGTAACCTGTTAATCACTGCTGCAGGAAATAAAACAGCAATCGTTTCATTTACCACGCTGGGCAATTTTACTTTATCTGCCGGAACATTTACTTCGGCAATTACAGTAACACATTATATTGGCGGCAACTGGTTAATGAGCGGCGGTACATTTACCAATACAAATATTACCATACAGATGAATGGCGATGCTGATCAGAGTATCAGCAGTACGGGTAATTTCCGGAACCTGGTTATCAATAAAACAACCGGGCTTGTAACACTGGCCTCCCATGTAACTGTTTCAAATTTACTTACATTAACCAGCGGAAAAATTTCGTTGCTGAACTATAATTTGTCTGTTCCGGCAGCAGCCACAATCAGCGGAGCCACATCGGCAAAATATATAATTGCAGATTCTACGGGTACCCTGATTCAACAGGTTACTGCAGGTGGATCAAAAGTTTACCCGGTAGGTACCACAGCAGATTATGTACCTGCTACCATTGCTTTAACCGGTGGTTCAACCACGGATAACTTCAGGGTAAGGGTACAGAATTTTGTTTACAACCAGGGAACAAATGGTTTTGTATTGACAAACTTTGCCGTAAACAATACCTGGTTTATTACAGAAGAAACTGTTGGTGGCTCTAATGCTGCTGTTACTTTACAATGGCCGGCATTGCTGGAACTAACCGGATTCACACGTTCTCAAAGCCGGGTAAGCCAGTCAAGTGGTTCGGCCTGGACTTTTGGACCGCTTTCCCCGGCTGTGGGTTCCGATCCTTACACTTCAAATAAAACAGGGGTAACCGGGTTTAATGCATTTTCTGTTTTGAACAATGTGGTTGTTTTAGCTGTATCCTGGTTAAATGTATCAGGTGAAAATAAAAATGGCGATAATTATGTTAACTGGAATGTGGCTAATGAACGTGCTGATAATAATTATACTGTTGAATATGCTGCAAACGGAACAGATTTTTTTGAGATAGGGACGGTAACTGGTAATGGAAGCCTTGCTTCATCTAATTCCTATAAGTTTATCCATAAAAATATTACTACGGCAGTAAGCTATTACCGTATAAAACAAATTGATGCAACAGGCAGCTATTCTTATTCTCCGGTAATTAAAATAACCACTGCCGGAATTTCACTGATCAATGATATCAGCATTAGTCCAAACCCGGTTTTAACGCATACAAATCTGCTGTTCACAACTGCGGCCGTATCAAAAATAAATCTTACGGTTATTGATGCCTATGGAAAGAAATTAAGTGAGCAGAAAATTAATGTGCAGCGGGGCACTAATTCAATTCCATTGGATTTTACAGCATACAGTTCAGGCATATATTTCATACATGTAACTGATGATAACAATTTGAAACAGGTTATCAAATTAATAAAGAAATAGGACGCATAATATTTCATTAAAGAACCCTTACATGAAAATGTAAGGGTTCTTTTTTTACAGTTCGATAAAGAACTTATAATTTCTCCAGGTTTTGCCTGGTCCTGTCATTCACAGTATCGCCGGTGTTTAAGGTAGTGGCGGGTTCAAACAAAAGTACATGCACTTCTTCAGGTGCCACCGGTTTATGTTCAACACCATGTGGAACAATCAGGAACTCGCCTTCATTTATTTCAATGGTTCTGTCTCTTAATTCCATAACCAGCTTTCCTTTTACTACCAGGAAAAGCTCGTCTTCCTCCTCATGTTTGTGCCAGATAAATGCTCCTTTTAATTTGGCCAGCTTTACCTGCTGGTTGTTTAGTTCACCAACAATTCTCGGGTTATAATAATCGGTAAACAATGAAAATTTTCCGGCAAGATTTACTTTTTCCATCTTATTTATTTTTGGCAAGCGATAAAAGTTTATCATGCAGCTCCAGTATTTGCGGCAGCAGCATTTGCTGCTCATCATTATTAATTACAAAATCACAAAGTTTTATTTTAACCGCTTCGTCCATTTGTTTCTCCATGCGTGCAAGCACTTCTTCACGGCTTACCTGGTCACGTTGCATAGTGCGTTGTATCCGCAGTGGGGCAGGGGCAGCTACGCCAATTACATAGTCAAGTTGTTCCTGTGCACCGCTTTCAAAAATAAGTGCTGCTTCTTTTAATGCATAAGCCGATGATTGGCGCTGCATCCATTTTTCGGCATCCATTAAAGTTACCGGGTGAACAAGAGAATTCAGGGCGGTTAATTTTTCAGGATCATTGAAAACAATATCAGCAAGCTGTTTTTTATTTAATCTTCCATTTGAATACACTGCTTCACCAAATTGTTCTTTTATCTTTTGTTTTAATCCCTCGTCCTCATTCATCAGCCTTTTTGCAGCGTCATCTGCATTGTACACGGGTATGCCAAGCACTTCAAATACTTTTGCTGCGGTGCTCTTGCCGCTGCCAATCCCGCCAGTTATTCCGATTCTAAGCATATACTCCTGTCTCCGCCGCGGCAGACAATTGTGTTTTGGTTACAATAAAAAATCCGGAATCGAAGTTAAACTTCAATTCCGGAATAAGTTGGAATAATCTGCGAAATCAACAAATCATTGATATCAGCGATTTATTTTTTTGGCTCAGCAATGGGCTTGTTAATATTGGCTGTCCACTCCATACTGATGGCGCTGCGTTCAATTTTCAAATAACTGCCCGGGCTCACTTCCAGCTCCAGTGTATTATCATCACTTACTTTGTTTACTTTGCCATGTATGCCTGCAATGGTTACAATCTTATCGCCCTTTTGCAGGTTATTGATGAACTCTTTTTGTTTTTTAGCTTTCTTAGCCTGTGGCCTGATCATGAATAACCAGAAAACCAGGATCATCAATCCCATCATGATTAAAGTTCCGCTGCTTCCACCTTTTCCCTGTGGGTCCATCATCAAAAAAATACTTAATAATTGCATGTTGTTTGTTTATTTGTTTAAAAAGTTAATGCTGTAAATTCTGTCTTATTCCTTTGCGGCAACTTCGCCTGTTAACAACAATTCGGGAAATTCGGGTTTTGCATTTGATGTTACCGTAATTGATTTATGTGCACTGCCAACCCTGCCTTTGCTGTCAAAAACTACTTTAATAAAACCAATTTCGCCGGGCATAATTGGCTTTTCGGGCTTTTGCGGTATGGTGCAGCCACAGGTGGCGCTTGCATTTATAATGACCAATGGCTTATTGCCGGTGTTTTTAAACCTGTAATTATATTCTACCTTTTCGCCATCCGTTACTTTACCAAAATCATAGGTAGCATCAATGATCTCGACTGAAGTACTGTCTCTCAAAGCGATTTCATTGTGCTTTAACGGATCTGCTGCAGTCTTGTCTTTTTCACCGGTATTGCAAGCTGTAAAAATTAACGTAGTCAGTAAAAACGAAAAATATTTTTTCATCGCTGTATTTTTTTGCAAAGTTATTTATATCGTACTGTTTTTAAAACTCTTCTTGCTTATTTTATTTTCGGCTGATAATTCTTTATGAATATTATCGAGCAGGCCATTTACAAACTGGCCGCTTTGTGCAGTGCTGTATCCTTTTGCCAGGTCAATATATTCATTAATAGTAACCTTGGTAGGGATGGTTTCAAAAAACAAAAATTCACAAACACCCATTTGCAGGATGATCAGGTCCAGCGAAGCTATCCTGTCGGCATCCCAGTTTTTCAGTTTGGGTTTTATCAGTTCCATGCAAATATCTTTTTTGTCTAAAACTGTTTGCAGGAGGCTTTTGGCAAATTCCCATTTTTCTTTACTGAGTATTTCTGTAAAATTAAAATGCGAAGGTTTGTGCAGGAAATTAAGTACCAGCTGGTTCATCATTTCTGCATCATCATCCCAATGAATAAAATGTTCTTCCACATGTGCAATGAAATTTTCATTGGGCAGCAACAGGTCAGTAAAAATAAATTCAAGCATATCCTTTTCCGACTTGCTGTTTCTGCTTTGCAATTCCTTGTATTCGGCATATTCCGGGGAAACCACCAGTTGCAGGTATATCTTTTTTAAAAGGTCTGTGTCAATGATGTGCTGCGGCTTTAATTCTGCAACTGCGGTTTTAAAACCTGCATCTTCCACAATCTTCCAGAGTAATTCATTTCCGGCAATTTTTGTATTAATACTGAGGTCTTCTGCCGTTGGCAGATGCTTGGATGCTTTTTGCCTGGCGTCTGTTTCGGAATACCTGGCCACTTCTGTAATAAAATAAACGAGATAGGTGAATATCTGGCGGCTTTGTTCAATTTTTTTGGTAAGGATACTTACGGGTTCACCCGGTTTAATGTCGCTACTCATGCTGTCGGTACTGTACAGGGTCTGCATCACTTTAACCCGTATATTTCTTCTGCTGATCATGCTCTAAAGAACTTTTTTGTAATTGAAGCTGCAAATTTAAGGGATTATCTGTTCTGGTTTCAGGATAATACCGGTATTAGGGGTATTTGTGAAAAATTGTCTGTTTTATATAGCAGTTAACTGACAGTCGGTATCATATTCCTGACATAACTGCTTTTTTATTTCATTGGTACAAAAATGGCAGTACCTTTGCCACCCGTAAAAAACGGATTCTAATTTTTCAAATAAATCAAAAACGAATACAACTATGGCTAAAGTAAAAAATGCTGCTGCTAAACTGAGCATTACACCTTTGCACGACAGGGTTATTGTACAACCTGCTGCTGCCGAAGAAAAAAGCGCCGGTGGAATCATTATACCGGATACTGCAAAAGAAAAACCACAACGTGGTATTGTACTGGCTGCCGGCCCCGGCAAAAAAGATGAACCTGTAATGGTAAAAGCCGGTGACAACGTTTTATATGGCAAATATGCCGGTACGGAAATCTCTATTGAAGGAAAGGATTACCTGATCATGAGGGAGAGTGATATACTGGCGATAGTTTAGCCCCATCCCCTAAAGGGGTGTAAAGCAAGTTCTTTTAAAAAATTAAACATTTCAAAATAGTAAAACCTGTCTTGTCCCGCAGACTCAAGTCCCCCTTTAGGGGATAGGGGCAATTAATTATGAGTAAAATGATATTCTTCGATATTGAAGCAAGAAATAAAATGAAAAAAGGCGTTGATACATTATCTGACGCTGTAAAAGTAACCCTTGGACCAAAAGGCCGCAACGTGGTTATTGAGCGCAAGTTTGGAGCACCTACAGTTACTAAAGATGGTGTTACCGTTGCCAAAGAAATTGAACTGGAAGACCCGATTGAAAATATGGGCGCCCAGATGGTAAAAGAAGTAGCTTCTAAAACTGCAGATATTGCAGGTGACGGAACTACTACTGCAACTGTTCTTGCCCAGGCTATTATTGCCGAAGGTTTAAAGAACGTTGCAGCCGGTGCAAATCCTATGGATTTAAAACGTGGAATTGACAAAGCTGTTAAATCAATTGTTGACAGCCTGAAGAAACAATCAGAAAAAATCGGAAGCGACAGCAAGAAGATTCAGCAGGTTGCTTCAATCTCTGCCAACAACGATCCTGAAATTGGAGCATTAATTGCCCAGGCAATGGCTAAAGTTGGAAAAGAAGGTGTTATCACTGTTGAAGAAGCAAAAGGAACCGATACCACAGTTGATGTGGTTGAAGGTATGCAGTTCGACCGTGGTTATATCTCTCCTTACTTTGTAACCAACAGCGAAAAAATGCAGGCTGAATTAAGCAATCCTTATATTTTGATTTATGATAAGAAGATATCTACCATGAAAGATATCCTGCATATACTGGAGAAAGTTGCTCAGAGCGGCCGTCCTTTAGTAATTATTGCAGAAGACCTGGATGGAGAAGCATTGGCTACGCTGGTTGTAAATAAATTACGTGGTACTATTAAAGTAGCTGCAGTAAAAGCTCCCGGCTTTGGCGACAGAAGAAAAGAAATGTTACAGGATATCGCTGTATTAACTTCAGGTATTGTTGTTAGCGAAGAGCAGGGTTACAAATTAGAGAATGTTGATCTGGAATATCTGGGTTCTGCTGAAAGCATTACCATTGATAAAGACAATACAACTATTGTTGGCGGGAAAGGAAAAAAAGCTGATATCACAGCAAGGGTAAACCAGATTAAAGCACAGGTTGAAACAACCACTTCTGATTACGATAAAGAAAAATTACAGGAGCGCCTGGCTAAACTGGCCGGTGGTGTTGCGGTATTGTATATAGGTGCTGCTACCGAAATTGAAATGAAAGAAAAGAAAGACCGTGTTGATGATGCTTTACACGCTACTAGAGCTGCGGTAGAAGAAGGTATTGTACCAGGCGGTGGCGTTGCTTATGTACGTGCAAGCGATGTGCTGGCAAAGATGACAGGGTCTAATGAAGATGAAACAACCGGTATTGCCATCGTTCGCCGTGCGGTTGAAGAGCCTTTGCGTACCATTGTTGAGAACGCAGGTTTTGAAGGCAGCGTGGTTGTAAATAAAATAAAGGAAGGCAAGGCTGATTACGGGTTTAATGCACATACCGAAAAGTATGAGAATCTTTTCAAAGCAGGTGTTATTGACCCGACTAAGGTTAGCCGTGTTGCATTGGAGAACGCTGCTTCTATTGCAGGTATGATGCTGACTACCGAGTGTGTGGTTGCAGACAGGCCAAAAGAAGAAGCGCCGCATTCTCATGGAGCTCCTGATATGGGCGGAATGGGTGGATACTAATACAGTTCGCAATTGGCAGTTGGCAAATTGCAAAAAATACAGTCCCTCTTACAGTAATGTGAGAGGGATTTTTTTTATATTGAGTAATATTATTGATTAAAATAAGCAATGCTCGGCATCCTCGTTCAACTCCTCATCTCCTGGTTCATTATCTGGCTTTTTGAAAAAGGCAATTTAAATGTATTGGGTTTTTGGCCAACCAAAAAAAGGCTACTTGGTTTTGCTTTATTTTTTTTAGTAACTGCAGTTTGTTGCTGTTCCGATTTTTTTATGCGGATGATTTTTGCTAAACAGCAATGGGAGCTTAACCCAAACCTTACTGTCAATTTAATTTTAACCGGCACCTGGTGGAATGTAAAATCAGTTTTGTTTGAAGAACTGATCTTCAGGGGTGTTTTGTTTTATATCCTCATAAAAAAACTGGGGGCTGCAAAAGCAATTATCATTTCAGCCATCGCATTTGGCATTTATCACTGGTTTTCGCATGGGGTTATTGGGGACCCATTGCAAATGGCGGTTACTTTTTTTATTACCGGAGCAATGGGGCTTGTGTATGCTTATGGCTATGCCAAAACCTTTTCCCTATATGTATCCAGTGCCATTCATTTAGGATGGAATTTAACAACCAGTGTTATTTTTTCCAACAGTATAATTGGTGATCAGTTATTAACACAGGTAAAACCTGTGCCTGAGGTTCAGGTAGGGTATTTCATTTACTTCTGTATAGTTTTCATTCCAATGCTTAGTGCGTTGCTTATAAATTTCTATATGTTGAAACGACAGGTACAGGTAACGCCAAATGGTTAAAAAATAAAAGCTGCCCCATTGGAGATGGGCAGCTTTTATAAAATAGTGCGTACTAATATTTTTTAACAACAGTATAATAAAAGAACGTTGGAGGACCTTCAACCCCTCCCTCTTCCATTTTCTTTTTCAATTCGGGCGATTTAGAAAATTCGTCTGCTTTTTTCATATTGCTGATCGCAAGGGCCATGGTCACCATGTGATTATCGCCTACGCTGTATCCCAATGCCCTGTCTGAAAGACCTGCTGCTACACGGTTCGGCTTGTCGGCATCAAATACTTTCTTCCAGGCATCCCAGTCTTTTACTTTATGAGTGACAAGTAAACGGGATGTTTCGGTTATAGTAGTATCAATCATTTGCATGTCAACGTAGCTGATGGTTGGCGGACCCACAACCCCTGATTTTTTCATTCTTTCTTTCAGGCCGGGAGAAGCGGCAAATTCTTTTGCTTTAGCAGCATCATCCATTCTTAAAACAACCATGATTGTATTTGGATCTTTAGTTCCCCTGCATATCAAAGCATTGTGGAGCCCGGATGCCAGCCGTACTGAATCATGTGATTCATAATCGGGAAGCCATTTGTCATAGTTGGCAACTTTAGATATTACAATCATTATGTTTGCCGGTTTTGCCGGCACAGCAGCTGGCTCAGGAGCCTTGGCAGTGGTGCTGTCTTTAGCAGGTTCTTCTGCTTTTTTTTCATCACCCGAATTACAGGATATAAGGGCGACAGACATGCCAACAGCAAAACATATTGCTGTTAAGAACTTAAAATGCTTCATTTTTTAATTTTTAAATTGTTAGAATCAAAATGATGGAATTGAGGGCAGGAAAGTATTATAAATGTAATTTATGCAAAGGACATATGCAAGAAATCAACTATTATTTTATTGTAAGTTTTTTATTAATCAGCTTCAGGCCGAGAAACAGCATACCATAAAGTAAACAAACCATCAAACAGAACAGTATGATACCGGAACGGTTCTTTTCTATTAGGATACGGAACAAATAGGGCCGGTTTAATGGTATTGACCATTTTTGATAATAGGTTTTAAAAAATGGGTCATTGGTCATTTCCCAAAGTTCTTTCATCAGGTTTGTAAGGAGGATATGGTAAGTCTTGTCGGATGTTTTGTGGTAGGCATCATAATAGCTCCATCCATTACCAATATCATAAAAAGGTAAATGTTCTTTTAGTGCATTAATACCTTGTTTAACAATATATGAAGCAGAATCGTTGTTGGTAAGTAACCAGAATTTACGTACCCCCGAGACCGCATAAATATGCCCATCCAATACCCGTGGAGTATGCATATTGCTGTCGGCAAATTCTTCGTACCACCAGCCATTGGGTTCTTTATAGGTAAATCCTCCGGCATTTATGGGCTGATAATATCCCCGTAATAAAGCGGAAGCATAATCCAGGTATTCTTGTTTGTGATCTAATTTATAGGCGCAGGTAAAAGCTTCAATAGCTCTGCCCGAAGTCATACCTGAAGTCCAGGGAGCACCCACTGAATCGTAAAATGGCTGGCGCCAGTTAAATTCATAAAGTGCAAAGGAATCTTTACAGGCGATATTATCAGCAAGCCAGTTGATACAGTTTTTAAATTTACGAATAGCTGAACTATCAGTTTTTTCTTCAACCAGTTTAAAATAAACTATTGCATAATTGCTTACGACGGTAGGATTATATTCATCTCCCGGATGAATTCCATTCAGCTCTTTGTAACGTACGTAGGGGATACCTTTAGCATCAACAAGTACTTTGGTATAATTGGGTATAGAATCATTGTTCAGTTTATATAAAGCCAAACGTAATTTCTCTTCCCAAACATCTCCTTTATATTGACAAATAAAAGTAACAGTTACAACGGAAACAAGTATGAGAAAAATATTTTTCAAAATATAGATTCTTTTTAAGTGAGATTTTCTACTCCCCATCTACGATCTCCCCATAATCAATAAACAGTTCTTCACCTTTCTTTATATTCCGTATAGTTTCAAAAAACTCACCGTCATTTATGGAGAAGATGTTAGGCGTGGCGGAATGATTAAGAAAATTTACCAGGTCCATCTTTTTAAATCCATAGTCAGGCACAAAATAATTTTCATCATCGTACAAACAATAATTTTCGATCAATGCTTTAGAATGAGCCGGCAAATTTTCCACTTCCTTTTTTGAAACCGGGATCCATTTCTCTTCTTCACATGTTTTTGAAAACATAGAGCGGCAGCCTTTGGGGATATCCCTTAGTGCAAATACACCAATACCTTCAATGGGAGAGGGCCTTATCATCACCCAGGTATTGCCGGCCAGTTCCTGTAATAATTCTTCTTTGGTCATTGTTTCTGTTCTGTAAATCCACGTACAATAAAATATTGTGCAGCACAGTAGGTTAGCATGATGAATACAGCTGCATAAGCAAAGGGCTGATAAAATTTGTTGATGGCCAGTAAAGAATCTGAAACCACAAAAGCTGTTGCTCCCCATAAATAGTAACCGGCTGCTTTTTTATTAACTTTTAAAAAGATGTGCAAACTGCAAAGCAACATGCTGCAGATAACGGCAGCATAAACTATCACCGGCAGTTTTAAATCGCCCAGGTGGGGATATAACAACCAGACCAATGCAATACCATAGGCGGGTACAACGGCAAGCAGGACCGGATATTTTTTCAGCAAAGAACTGTTCACCGATCTGACCCGCAAAAAATACAGGATATAAAAAATATGGGTTGTCAAAAAACAGATCAGTCCAAAAATAAAAAACAATTCATGCTTCCACTCAAACAGTAAAAGAACATCTCCCAGCCAGGAAAAAAATAAGGCAGTAAGTAATATCGTTTTCCCTTTTACTGCTGTAGCAGTAAAAAACAACAGCAGCATCAAAACCGGAATGAGCAAGGGTTTTGCAGCATAGTGCAGCAGTTCGAAATCTGAAATAATACCTGTAATATCAAGTAAAGCCAGGAGCCAGAAGGCAAGGATTATTTTTTTTTGTATCGGTTGCAGCATGGTAAACCGGTCATTATTTCAGTTCAATAAAGGCAGAACCCAGGTAATAAAAACTATTCAGCGAATCTTTTATCCGGGTAGTATCTGATAAGGGCAGCGTAAACGGTTCTGCCAGTTTATAGTAAATAGAATCCTCAGTGTACATGATTATTTTATGCCCTCTTGTGGTAAGTACATTCATCCTGGCAATAGCCGATTGTATATTCCTGGTTACCTTAAATACCACTTTAAAAGTATATCCATCTGCATTTATGGGAGAACTGTTACTGGTAATCGTTTCAGCAGAATCAGGTTTTGAGACAGATGAATCCGGTTCGGCTTTTTCAACAGCAGTTGTATCCGGATTAACCGGCAGGCTTACAGTGGCCTGTTCTTTTAAGTTAGTATCCCTCATAAAAAAATACCAGGCAGCCAATCCTGCCAGGCCTATGCAAATGATAAGGGCTGCAATTTTTAATCCATTTTTACCTGCAGTTTTGGTTTTGTGATCAGATGAAAAATCAATCTCTTCAGTTTCTGTTTTATCTTTTGTTGCCGCTGTAGCTGCTTCAAATTTTGAATTAAGCCAGTGTCCCTGGGTAAATTCATATTCGCCATGTTGATTTTTTAACAGGAGTCCCAGCCCCTCAATCCGAAACGGCTTGCCAATATTTAAAAACTGTTTTCCAAGAACGAGGTACGAATCAAGATCGGCAGAAGCCAGTGGCTTTATCTTGCGGGTCTGCTGAACTATAAAAGCAATCAGTGTATCATCTTCAGCAGCCCTGGCATTATACTGAAAGGAAATGGCATTTTCCGGAATTACTGATTCTTTATCATTTTCCAAAGGCATTACAAAATCAGGGGATAGTGTAAAAGTTCCCATACCCTGTAATGTAACTTCCTTTGTATTATAAAAATGCTGAACCAGCAGTTGTTCTATTTTCATTATGGAAGGTTGAGGATGACAAACCTACAAGATATTCGTTACATGACAAAGTGCTGGCATTTTATCTTAGTTTTGCATAATGCTGTCTGAAAAGGAAAAACAATTCATGGTCCGTTGGGAAAAAGTAAGGGAGAAGGAGCGTACAGTTTCTGAAAAGATACGAAACGGCCTTCCAATGGCTGTTATATTCAGTCTTCCCATACTGTTATTCATTTTTTCAGTGCGTATTTTTTTACCTGACTGGTATACTAAAATCTCAAATACCGGTTCAGGCACATTTGTTGCCATTATTATTGCATTATTGCTTTGTATCCTTTTTTTTGCTTATTTCAGAATGCAGTATAAATGGGAAATGAACGAACAGCTTTATACTGAGTTAAAAAATAAGGAGAACAGGGATACTTTTAAAGATATTTCAACCACAAATTAAAAAAACAAATATTGTATTATGAAGCGCAGACTAATCATTCTTTTTTCTATTTGCTCAATTTTTGCATCATGTCTTAAATCAACTGAAACCGGATGTACTTATAAAGACTCAGCTATTGTTGTGCCGGCATCTGAAATAACAAATTTACAGGCTTATGTTAACGCCAACCATCCGGCAGCTATTCAGCATCCCGGGGGCTTTTATTATGAGATCAATGCTGCCGGAAACGGAACAGCAACTCCGGGCGTTTGTTCAAATGTTACCGTAACCTATGCAGGTTATCTTACCAATGGAACTAAATTCGATGAAAACACAACAGGTACAACTTTTACTTTAGGTGGATTAATAGTTGGCTGGCAGAGAGGACTTCCGTTGATAAAAAGCGGAGGTTCAATAAATTTGTATTTACCGCCATCTCTTGGCTGGGGTGGAAATGCCAATGGAGCTATCCCGGCAAATTCCATTACTGTTTTTACCATTCAGTTATTGGTTGTACAATAAACTGTTTTTTGCCGGATTCATTTTATTTAAATTAAGCATCCATTGAGCCACGAAGCCATTTCGGTATTTGATATGTTTAAGATAGGCGTTGGCCCGTCCAGCAGCCACACGTTGGGGCCATGGCGTGCGGCACAAAGGTTTACCAGTTCGCTTGTGGCTAAAAACCTGTTGAATGAAGTAAAAGAAATCAGGGTAATTCTTTATGGCTCCTTGGCTAAAACTGGTGTTGGGCATGGAACTGATATAGCTGTTCAGCTGGGTTTAAGCGGCGATGATCCGGTGACCTTTAATGTAAATAATATTCATGCCAAGATCAACGACATCAGCATAATGAAAAAAATATTGCTTGCCGGGAAACATGAAATTGATTTTGATCCGGCTGAGGATATTGAATTCCTGATGAGTGAATCCCTGCCTTTTCACCCCAATGCCTTAAGTTTTTTAGTTACGCTTATTAATGGCGATACCTTATCAGAAACCTATTATTCCGTTGGTGGAGGTTTTGTTAGCAAAGAAGGGGAGATTGAGATTGGAACCTATGATGTAAGCCTCCCATTTCCCATAAACAACGCCAATGAATTATTGCATTGGTGTATGAAAACGGGCATGAACATCAGTGATGTGGTTTTGGAAAATGAAAACGCCTGGAGAAGCGAACAGGAAACAAAAGAAGGGATACTGAATATCTGGCGGGTGATGAAGGAATGTATTTACCGTGGCTGCCATGCAGATGGAATTTTGCCAGGCGGGTTATTTGTAAAGCGGCGTGGTGCAGGCCTGAATAAAAAACTGATAAGCGGACGAGCATATACCGATTACGACAGCTGGCTAAACCTGGTAAAAGAAGGTGGTAATAATTTTACTTATATACTGGATTGGGTTAGTTGTTTTGCCCTGGCGGTGAACGAAGAGAATGCAAGCTTTGGCAGGGTGGTAACAGCGCCAACAAACGGCGCTGCAGGCGTTATTCCGGCTGTATTACAATATTACATCGCTTTTTGCGGTGGAGATAACGATGAAAAAATAATACAGTTTTTATTAACCGCTTCAGAAGTAGGCAGTATTTTTAAAAAAGGTGCCACCATTTCTGCTGCCATGGGTGGCTGCCAGGCCGAAATAGGCGTGAGCAGTGCGATGGCTGCTGCAGCGCTTACTGAATGCTTAGGCGGTACACAAAGACAGGCTTTAATGGCCGCAGAAATTGCCATGGAGCATCATCTCGGTATGACTTGTGACCCGATAGCAGGACTCGTACAGGTTCCGTGCATTGAAAGAAATACGATGGGAGCAATTAAAGCAATTACTGCAAGCCAGCTGGCGATGCAAAGTTCACCCGATTATGCAAAAGTGAGCCTGGATGGGGTGATAAAAACCATGTGGCAAACAGCCTTGGATATGAACCATAAGTATAAAGAAACTGCCGATGGGGGATTGGCTGTGAATGTGCCGTTGAGTTTGAGTGAGTGTTAAGCCCGACACCCCTCCGCCCCCTAAAGGGGGAACTTTGGTGTTCAAAACTCTATAAAGCTTTATCTTATAAATCTATAAAGCTTTATCTTATAAATAAGTGAAAGGGTTTAAATCATAATACTGTTACGAAGCCCCTTTAGGGGTTTGGGGTAGTTCCCCCTTCAGGGGGCGGAGGGGTATTATACTCCATACTTCCGCTTAATATCCCTCTCCGTTTCTCTGCCTTTGATGGTTTCTCTTTTATCATAATTTTTTTTGCCCTTGCCCAGGCCAATTTCCATTTTAAAATAACCTGAATCAGCTAAGAACATTTTTAACGGGATAATTGAGTAACCTTTCTCTTTTATCTTGTTTTCGAGTTTCTTTAATTCTCTTTTGTTGAGCAGGAGTTTTCTTTCCTGTAGGGGTTCGTGATTGCTGTATGTGCCAAATGCATATTCGGAAATGTGCAGGCTTTTTACAAAGAGTTCACCTTTATGAAAAAGACAGTAACTGTCATTAAAGCTGGCTTTGCCGGCACGTAATGATTTTATTTCGGTGCCGCTGAGTACCATGCCGGCAATATAAGTAGCTTCAAAAAAATATTCGTAATGCGCTTTTCGGTTAGTAAGTTCCAAACTGTTGTTTTAGGGCAAAGGTATTGCCTTTATCATATTTTCTATACAATGATGATTTATGTAAATCAATTATAGGCCGGTAAACCGCAAGTTGATTGTTTTCGCAGTTTATCCCTTAAAGATGATCAGCAGGTTGCTTAGTTTTTCTTTCAGATCTTTCCGGTGTACGATAAAGTCTAAAAATCCATGTTCCAGTAAAAAATCACTTCGCTGAAAACCTTCGGGCAGGTCTTTTTTTATAGTCTCTTTTATAACCCTGGGGCCGGCAAAGCCAATAAGGGCATCTGGTTCGGCACAAATAACATCACCTAACATAGCAAAAGATGCGGTAGTACCACCAAATGTGGGGTCGGTACACAAAGAGATATACGGTATTTTTGCATCGCTTAGCTGCGATAATTTGCCAGAGGTTTTAGCAAGCTGCATTAAGGAGAAAGCACTTTCCATCATTCTTGCTCCGCCACTTTTATTAATGATCATAAACGGCACTTTATGTTCCATACAATAATCGCAGGCTCTGCAAATCTTTTCTCCCATCACACTGCCAAGGCTTCCACCAATGAATTCAAAATCCATGCATGCAACTACCAGGTCATTGTTGTTTACCTTACCATGTGCAACAGTCATGGAATCATGAATACCTGTCTTGGCATAAGTTTCTTCCAGGCGTTTACCATAAGGTTTCAGATCTACAAAATGCAGGTGATCCTTTGACCGTATGTTGCCAAACAGTTCGGTATGCTGATCATTGTCGAAAAGTATTTCAAAATATTCATCACTGCCAATCCTGTGATGATAATCACATTTGGGGCAAACAAATTTATTTTCGTGTAATTCGGAAGCTGTACAGGTATATTTACAGGAAGGACATTTAGTCCATAAACCCTCTGGTGCGTCTTTTTTATCTTTTGTAGAAGTAAGGATGCCTTTTTTCATTCTCTTGAACCAGTTGGCCCTTAGTTCCGCTGCTGCCCCTTCTTCACCCGCCAGGTTTGCATCAAAGTCTTCTTCTTTAATCATACTTGAAATACTCCACTTACTTTCTCTGCAAAGAAAATCACCGGAGTGGGTGTGTTTTTAATTTTGCGAAATAAATATACAATAATAACTTAAGCGTTTCTATTAATGCAATTCAAATCTTCAAAAGCTACTTCCAGTCTTTTAATAAAATTTTCTTCACCCTTGCGTAACCATACCCGGGGGTCATAATGTTTTTTATTGGGCTTATCATCACCATCGGGATTACCTAACTGGCCCTGCAGGTAGGCTTCATTCTTTTTATAATTTTCCAGGATACCCTCCCAGAAAGCCCATTGCAGGTCGGTATCAATATTCATTTTTATTGCACCATAACCGATTGCTTCCCTGATTTGATTCTGTGGAGATCCGCTGCCACCGTGAAATACAAAGTAAACCGGTTTTTCGGCGGTTTTTAATTCTCTGGTAATATAATCCTGGCTGTTTTTTAAAATGATGGGAGTCAATTGCACATTGCCTGATTTATAAACTCCATGTACATTCCCAAAAGCTGCGGCTACTGTAAATAATTTTCCAACTTTACTTAATTCGGTATAAGCATAAGCTACATGCTGCGGCTGGGTATAAAGTTTCTCATTATCAATATCACTGTTATCTACACCATCTTCTTCGCCACCTGTTACCCCTAGTTCTATTTCTATACTCATACCCAAAGGCGACATGCGTTTATAAAATTCAACTGAAGTGGCAATATTTTCTTCAATTGGTTCTTCTGACAGATCAAGCATATGAGAACTGTATAGCGGCCTTCCTTTTTCTTTGTAAAACTGTTCACCGGCATCAATTAAACCACTTACCCAGGGCAACCATTTTTTTGCTGCATGATCGGTATGCAAAACAACCGGTACACCATAGTACTTAGCTACATTATGAATATGTAAAGCGCCCGAAACGCCACCGGAAATATTTCCCTGCAACTTATCATTTGGCATTCCTTTACCTGCTACAAACTGAGCCCCACCATTACTGAACTGTATAATGACAGGAGAGTTTACTTTGGCAGCTGCCTCTAAAGTGGCATTTATAGTATTTGTGCCAATCGTATTTACCGCCGGCATAGCAAACTGATTATCTTTTGCATCGTTGTATAACGCTTCTAATTCGGCTCCATATAAAACGCCGGAACTGTATTTACTCATAATTCATTAGTTTTTTACAAAAATAGGAAAGATGCTTCAATTAATATAAGTCAATAATAAGCGGTATCAAGATACAAGGATTTGCTTTATTAATTTTTCAAAATACTGTGGAGACAGCAGTAACCGGCTTCCATACCAGCTAAACATTTCTCCATCTGTCAAAATAATTTTACAGCCCGGGAGATGTATTGCTAATTCATCTATATGTTTCTGCTGAAAGGGGTAGGGCTCAGAGGAAAGGAAAACTACCCCGCAATTGGCATTTTGGAGATCTGTAATATTTACTTCAGGGTATCTTTTTTTATCTTCAAAAACATTTTTAAATCCACAGCTTAAAAGCATATCATTTATAAAAGTATCGCCACCAATTGTCATGTATGGTTTTCTCCATACCAGGTATGCCGATCTTACAGTTTGTTTGGGAATTGTAATCTGTTTAAATGCAGCTTTAATTTGAATAACCAGTTTAGCTGCTTTTTCTTCTTTTCCGGTCAATTTGCCTATATCCGAAATCATTGAGAGGCTTTCATCAAGACTACTTACATCTGTTAACCATACAGGGAAGTCTGAAGCCAGCAATTCAATCTGCTCTTTAAGATTTTCTTCCTTATTGGCGATTATCAGATCAGGCTGTAGTTGGTCTATTATTTTTTTGTTGATTGTCTTTGTACCACCCACGCAGGTTTTTGTTTTAAACCATGCTGACGGATGGATACAAAATTTTGTAATCCCTGCAGTTTGTTCTGTTAATCCTAAATAGTGTAACAATTCAGTTTGAGAGGGAACTAACGAAACAATTTTTTTTGGAATATAACCAAGACTGGTTGTTTTTTGCAAAATCATGCCTTAAAAATAAAGCAATAAAAAAACTTCCACAAAAACCCGATGTATCAGGCAATGTGGAAGCTAATTTTTTAACCAACCAAGCACGAGTCGGTTTTTTCAGGATCTTCGGATCTGCCTTCTTAAGGGGTTAACTTATTTTGCAGAGTGCCTCTAATAATTTAATCCTGGTGTTTCAGTGTTTTTCATTGTTGCCATCATCGCTTTTTACAGCATAGGCAGGACATTGGTTTTTTTCGGTTTTTCAGCCATCATCGCTTTTTACAGCATAGGCAGGATATTGGTTCTTTTCGGTTTTTCGGCCATCATCGCTTTTCACAGCATAGGCAGGATATTGGTTTCACTTTTTCTAAGATCTGTTGGTTTTTCAAATTGGATAAGATCTCAAAGCGAATATTGGTTTTAAAATTAAAAGAGAAGTTGACTGATATTGGATTGTTTGTTGGTTCTTCACAAACATTGAATCTTTTTGGCTTTAGTCAGGATCTTGGATAACGATTGATATTTAATCTCTATCAATCAACTTCTGACACAAAGATGCAGCAGATAATTAGTTTATTATAGAGCGGTATTGCGCTTTTTTTAACATACAGCAATTACTGTTGCAATCGTAAATATTCATAAATCTGAGTAGGAGTCTTACGTAAAAATCTATCGTAGATTTACGTGCTTTAGATAATGTTGTTTCTTAATACAGAAAGCTGCTGCATGTCTTAAATGCAGCAGCTTTACAGGTTTCATCATATAGCGAAATAATGTATTGCTTATTTAGTCAGGCTTTGTATAATGTCGTATTTGGTAACAATATGAAAGGCTCCACTTTCATCTTTACTTAAAACAGCCCCGTTTTCTTTGGTAATAAATGTACTTAATCTTTCTACTGGTGTCTCAAATGCCACTTCGGGATAGGCTTTTTCCATTACAGAGTCTATATTCTGCGACTTAATATCCGGATTACTTAATATTTTATTGAATAAACCGCCCGCAGATATAGCGCCAACGCTGTTTTCCTTATCCATCACCGGGATGTTTTCTATATCATATTTTTTCATCAACTCAATAGCGTCTGCTACGGTATCTTCTTTTTTTAAATTGATGAGGCGTTGTGCACCCCGGCCACCAACAAGGTCCTTAAAGGTTTTTACATCTAAAAATCCTCTTTCAAGCATCCACTGATCATTATATACTTTACCTACATAGCGGCTGCCGTGGTCATGAAATATTAAAACAACCACATCATCCTTTTTTAATTGATCTTTTAATTGCATCATGCCTTGCAAACAACTACCGGCACTATAGCCGCAAAACAGCCCTTCTTCTTTGGCAATCCGCCTTGCCATTACAGCACCATCTTTATCAGTAACTTTTGTAAACTCATCTATTACACCCATTTCATAATTGGCGGGCACAAAATCTTCACCAAAACCCTCGCTGATGTATGGGTAAACTTCTTTTTGATCCAGTTCTCCCGTTTCAAAGTATTTTTTCAATAAAGAGCCATAACTATCAATAGCCCATATTTTTATGTTGGGATTTTTCTCTTTTAAATATTTGCCTGTACCTATAATTGTACCACCTGTTCCTGTTGCAACTACCAGGTGTGTTACCTTACCTTCGGTCTGTTCCCAAATTTCAGGGCCGGTTTGTTCGTAGTGTGCAAGGCGGTTAGCTAAGTTATCATATTGATTTACATACCAGCTGTTAGGTACTTCACTGGCCAGGCGTTTGGAAACTGAATAATAACTGCGTGGATCTTCGGGTTCAACATTGGTGGGGCATACAATAACTTCAGCTCCCACAGCTTTTAAAATGTCGGCTTTTTCTTTTGATTGTTTATCGGTAGTAGTGAATATACATTTATACCCTTTTACACAAGCTGCCAATGCAAGCCCCATACCTGTATTACCGCTTGTTCCTTCAATGATGGTACCTCCTGGTTTTATTTTTCCTTCCTGCTCAGCCACTTCCAGCATTTTTAAAGCCATACGGTCTTTAATGGAATTACCGGGGTTAAAGTACTCAACTTTAGCTAAGACAGTGCATGGCAGGTTTTTAGTGATCTTATTAAGTTTGATAAGCGGGGTATTGCCAATGGTCTCTAAAATATTATTCTTCCACATAGGTTCGTTTTTTGCGGCAAAGGTAAGAAAATGCAGGCAGGGTGCAGGAGATACTGCTACGTTATCATATAGAGCTTTTTCTACAAGAGATTAATATTAATTTCTACTATATATGAAAGTATTAAGGGCCACCTTTGAACTGTTCAATATCCAATGAAAAGACTGTCTCCAAAGAAAACGTCCAATTATCGATGCAAAGACTACCCAACCTTTGAGCCGTGAGCGAGTAAAACGATAGCTATGAAAACCTGGCTAACCCCTTGTGAACGACTTGAGGCCTCCTTATGGAGGCTTTTTTATTTATTCAGGATATCGATCGATTTTTTTACTGCTTCATCTGTAGTATTCATTACTTCAAAAAAACCTTCATTCCTCCATAAATGCCTGGCTATTGAAGATCTGATGCGTTCAGTAAGGTCAATCCTTTCTTTTGCAGCAATAGTTGAGATATTAATGGAATCCTTAGCAGCAGCCTGCACAAATTGTTTCCAGTTTTCTTCAGTGAACGAAAACCCTTTTATAAAATCAGCAGGTACTTTAAACGTTTTTAAAACCGGCAGGTTTTGTAAATAAAAATTATAGGCAAAATTGCCAATCGTCCCTTTATTATAAATCATTGCAGAGTTTTTACTGAAATCTGCAGTATCAATCGCTACAAAATAATCGGGTGTTATGCCACCACCTCCATAAACAGTTTTACCTGCTTTGGTTTTATATACTTTGCCGGTATCATTTTTTACAGAGTCGGTATTTTGTGTTTCTCCATCATGGTAGCGGTTACTGATCTCTTCGTAGTAAGCCTTGCCACCATTTGTATAGGGCCTTTGAATACTCCGGCCGATTGGGGTATAATAACGTGCAATCGTTAATCGTAAAGCACTCTTATCGCTTAGCTCAAATTGTTCCTGTACCAGTCCCTTGCCAAATGACCGTCTGCCTACAATGGTAGCTCTGTCCCAGTCCTGTAAAGCACCAATTAAAACTTCACTTGCACTGGCTGTACCTTCATCAGCCAATACAATTAATGGCCCTTTTTCGAATTGCCCGTTGCGCCGGCAACGGTATTCTTTTTTTTCAATGTGTTTTCCTTCGGTGTATGTAATCAATTTATCGCCTTCCAAAAACTCATCTGCAATTTCCACGGCTTCATCTAAAATACCGCCACCGTTTCCACGCAGGTCAAGTATCAGTTTTTGCAGCCCCGATTTTTTAAGGGCTTCCAGCGATTCCATAAACTCCCGGTAGGTTTGAGTGGAAAATTTATTTAATCGTATGTAACCGGTTTCTTTATCTATCATGTAACTGGCATCTATACTGGTTAAGGGAATAGCATCACGGGTGATGGTGGCTTGTTTTTTACTGCTGCCCTGCAAATAAGTAATACTCACTTTTGTTCCCCTGTCTCCCCGCAACAGTTTTCTGAATGTTTCGGCAGTGGTTTTATTTCCGGCAACAGCACTATCGTCCACTTTAATGAATTTATCTCCTGTCAACAGGCCTGCTTTAAATCCTGGTCCATCCTTTAAAACATTTACTACGTTAAGGGTATCATCAAAAATATTGAACTCAATACCGATACCGAAAAATTTACCGGCAAGATCCTCATTAACCTGCTGCAATTCTTCAGCCGGAATAAAAACCGAGTGGGGGTCCAGCTTAGAGAGCATTGCCTGGATACCGGCATCTGCAAGAGAATCCATCATAATATCGTCAACATACTTGTTTTTTATCAGGTCCATTATTTCCTGAACAGGCCTTCGTTTCTCTGTAAAAAAGAAACTTTTACCCGGCATATTGTCTCTCATTTTATAACCCAGGTACATCCCAATGATCATGGTAATACTAAAAAGCAGGGGCAGCCATGCCTGTATTTTTTTCTTATTCATTTGGCGAAGTTAAATTTTTGAAACGAACCTTGTGACAATTTATGAAGTATTTCATGCTAATGATTTATCTTCAATCTATATTTATAATTTCAGGTAATGCCTATCAGATTAATTGCAGACAGCGGAGCAACAAAAGCAGAATGGTGCCTGCTTGATGGTAAGAAGAAAAGAACTTTTTTCACGCAGGGGCTAAGCCCTTATTTTTTATCATCGGAAGAAATACAAAAAATACTTATACAGGAATTAAAGGCTAAGATGAAGGCAATTGAGCCGGATGAGCTTTTTTTTTATGGAACGGGCTGTTTCAGCGAGGATAATGTAAGGCTGGTAAAGCATGCATTGAAAAGGGTATTTCCCGGCACAAAGAAAATAAGTGTGGAAAATGATATACTTGGCGCTGCTAAAGGACTTTGCGGAGATAAAAAAGGAATGGTTTGTAATCTTGGTACCGGTTCTTTCTGTTGTTATTACAACGGAAAGAAAATTGTCAAGAACAGCCCCGGTATTGGCTATGTATTAGGTGATGAGGGCAGTGGTGCATATCTTGGAAAAAAAGTTATTCAACATTTTTTATATAATACCTTTGATGAAGATCTGATGGACAGGTTCAATGCAAAATATAATACTGACCGGCAGGAAATACTGGACCATGTGTACCGCAAGCCATTCCCAAACCGGTACCTGGCATCATTTGCAATTTTCCTGGCCGAAAACAGGGGGCATTATATGATTGAAAATATGATTGAAGATGGATTTAATGATTTCTTTTTTAATCATGTTTACAAATACCGTGAGAGCTGGACACAGCCAATAAATTTTATAGGAAGTGTAGCCTGCGGATTTAAAGACATACTTAAAGAAATGTGCGGCACTTATGAGTTGCAGCTGGGCAAAGTAATTAAAAAGCCAATGGACGGATTGGTAAAATTTCATAGTTAGAAATATATGGCGTTTAAACAGATTACAGAATCAGAGTCACATTACAGGCACCTTGAAAAAATGACGGTAGCCGAGGTATTGGTCAACATTAACCGGGAGGATAAGACAGTTCCGGAAGCCATCGAAAAAGTAATTCCCCAAATTGAAGAGTTAATAAATGTAATTGTGGATAAAATGCTGATGGGTGGCCGTTTGTTTTATATCGGTGCAGGTACCAGTGGCCGGTTAGCAATAGTAGATGCCAGTGAGTGTCCGCCTACGTATGGGGTACCCTATGGCTTAGTAGTGGGAATTATTGCCGGGGGCAATAAAGCAATAACAGAAGCCGTTGAGTTTGCGGAAGATGATGTTGAACAGGGCTGGACAGACCTGCTGGCACAGGATATAAACAGTAAAGATGTTGTAATTGGAATTGCAGCCAGCGGAACTACTCCTTATGTTATCGGGGCACTTAACAAATGCAGGCAAAATAATATAATAACCGGCAGTATTTGCTGTAATCCCGATGCCCCTTTAAGTACCTCATCTGATTACCCGATTGAAGCGATTGTTGGACCAGAGTTTGTAACAGGCAGCACCCGAATGAAAAGCGGCACCGCACAAAAGTTGATCCTAAACATGATATCTACAACAGTAATGATACAATTAGGCAGGGTAGAAGATAATAAAATGGTGAATATGCAGTTAACCAATGATAAACTGGTTGACCGTGGGGTGAAAATGCTGATGCAGAAAATAAATGTAGATGATTACGAGGTTGCCAAGAAACTGCTTTTACAAACCGGAAGTGTTAAAAAGGCTGTTGAAAGCCGCCACTCATAAAAAAAATATTGGACGATTTATGCAATTTGACTAATTTAGGAATCTCATTATTTATATAAAACTCCTCTTATGAATATTAAACTTTTACTTTCAACAACACTTATTGCTTCCAGTTTTGTTTCCCTGGCCCAGGAAGCTGATAAAACATATGCCATTACCGGCGATGGTAATGGTGATTTTATGTGGATGAACATACGCCAGGTAGATCTTTCGTCTGGTAAGGTTATCCAGGATGTTTACAAAAGAGATAAGACTGCATTTGTAATGATGGATGCAGATTCGAAAAATAAATCGCTTTCGGCACAACGGCCTACCGAAACATTGGTTGCTGCTGCGGCTTACGATAAGAATCAGCACAAGTTGTTTTTTACACCGATGCGGATCGGGGAACTACGCTGGCTGGATTTGAGTGCAAAAGGCGATGCTCAAAAATTCTACACGCTTAAATCTTCGGTTTTAAATACCAGTGATGCTTTAAATGATGAAGCCAATCATTTTACCCGTATGGTTATTGCAGCCGATGGTAATGGTTATGCCCTTACCAATGACGGAAGCCGCCTGGTAAGATTTACCACCGGTAAAAAGGTATCCATAACCGACCTTGGAAATATAATAGATGATGAATCGAACAAAACGGTATCCATTCAAAATAAATGTACCAGCTGGGGCGGGGATATGATTGCAGACGCTTATAACAAATTGTATATCATTTCAGCTAATCATTATGTATTTAAAGTTGATGTAGATACCAGGGTTGCAAAATATATCGGTTATATTAATGGCTTGCCGGCTAATTACAGTACCAACGGCGCTGCAGTTGATAAGGATGGTGACATTGTGGTATGCAGTGCAAATACCTTTGCAGGATATTATAAATTTAATATGAAAGATTTTGCAGCCGTTAAAATAGAAGGTTCCGATATGGTTTATAATGCATCAGACTTTGCCAATGGTAACTTATTATTACAAAAAGAAGCTGATGCACAACGGAATTTAGGAACGGCTGATTTCAGGCCTGTAATACCTGTGATTACCAATGAAGCACATATTTATCCCAACCCGGTAACTGCAAGCGAGTTTAAAATTTCATTTGATGGGCAGCAGGCAGGTAAATATAATGTTACCATAACTGAACTTTCAGGAAAACCAATTATGAACAGGGTTGTAACTGTAACTGCTAAAGCACAGGTTGAGACAGTTCCGTTAAACAAAAACTTTGCAAAAGGAATGTATATGGTTAAGGTTACCGATGCAAATAACCGGTTTATCTTTACAGAAAGAATTGTGATACAATAATAATACTACGGTTACTAAGTCCTGGGGTTGTCATTAGTGACAACCCCTTTTTTGTGTGTTTAATTAATCTTATGATTTCTTTCCAATGAATTTTCGGAAATTTGCCGGTATACATACACCCGCTAAAAGAATTTATTTGCAGGACATAGAACCATATTACAACTGGCGCCATTTATACGCAGCCGAAGAAGACAGGCTTTCCCCATTTTATAAGAGAGAGTACAGTGAATTTGAATTCTCTAATACTGTTTATAATTTTTACATTCACCCGCAATGGGACGATTTTGGGTCACGTACCCTCTACATGAAGATATTGTATGTAGATTATGACCAGGGATTTGCCATTATTGAATTGCTTGGCGAATGGAATGACGCCATTGAAAATGATATCATGACGCTGAGACGGGATATTACTGACATCATGTTTGCCCAGAGCATAAATAAGTTTATCCTGATTGCCGAAAATGTATTGAACTTTCACAGCAGCGATGACAGCTACTATGAAGAATGGCGTGAACAGGTAGAAGATAATGGAGGATGGGTAGTAATTATAGATATGCCTGCCCAAAGCCAGTACGATTTCAGGCAGGCCCGGTTAACCAACTACATTGAGTTGATTGATTTTCCGCAATGGCGTACCCTTAAACCCGAGTTTGTTTTTCAGCAGATAGATGATATGATGGTCAGAAGAATTTCCGGATAAGAATAATCTTCCGCATGTTTAAAATTCAGCCTGGTACTATAAAAGATTTTAATTCAGATGGTTTTTGGCCATCCTGTCGTATTTTTGTAACCCAACTCAAACTCTAACGCTTTCAATATGACCTGGAAAAATTTATTCACTTCTTCAATTGGTAAGAAATTAACAATGGGCCTTACAGGTCTTTTTTTAATTACATTCCTTATTGTGCATGTTGGCATTAACTCCTGCATTTTTGTAAATGATGGCGGCGAAACATTTAATACGGCAGCACATTTCATGAGCCACAACTGGTTATTACGGATTATGGAATTGGGATTGTTTGCAGGCCTGATCTTGCATATTGTGCAGGGACTAATGGTCTGGAGACAGAACCGGGCTGCCAGGCCGGTTGGATATTCGGTAAACGCCGCCAACCAAAACAGCAAATGGTACAGCCGTTCAATGGGTTTATTAGGTACGTTACTTTTATTCTTTTTGATCATCCATGTTTCTAAGTTTTTTGTATCTACCAAAATTGCCATGTATGCCGAAGGAGGCATAAATGACGCAGGCCATAACCTTTATCTCGAAATGAAAGACGAATTTCAAAAATGGTGGGTTGTTGTCATTTATGTGTTGGGAGTCATTTCTTTATTCTGGCATTTATTGCATGGATTCCAGAGTGCATTTCAAACATTTGGGATTAATCACAAACGGTATACTCCGATAATTAAAGCGATAGGAATTGGGTATACGGTTATTGTATGCATTTTGTTTGCTTTAATGCCCATCTCTTTTTATATGGGCTGGATAAATTAAGTTCCCTTCCTATCCTTCCCTAAAAGGGAAGGGAAAGTGAAAAGATAGTAGCGAAGAAGGTTAAAAATAATAAAAGAGAAAATGAATTTTAAACTGCCAAATTCGAGTTCCCTCTCTTTTGGAGAGGGGTTGGGGTGAGGCCAATCAACTATACACAATGTCTTTAGATTCAAAAATACCGGCAGGCGAAATGGATAAAAAATGGACCGATTATAAGGGCCATGTAAAACTTGTTAATCCTGCCAACAAACGTAAACTGGAAGTTATTGTAATTGGTACCGGTTTGGCCGGAGCTTCTGCAGCAGCAGCTTTGGGTGAAATGGGTTACCAGGTAAAAGCATTTTGTTTCCAGGACAGTCCACGCAGGGCGCATAGTATTGCGGCACAGGGTGGAATTAATGCGGCAAAAAATTATCAGAATGATGGAGACTCCGTCTTTCGTTTATTTTATGATACCGTAAAGGGTGGTGATTACCGGGCAAGAGAAGCCAATGTGCATCGCCTATCTGAAGTAAGTGCAGCAATTATTGATCAATGCGTAGCACAAGGTGTTCCCTTTGCAAGAGAATATGGTGGTTTGTTAAGTAACAGGAGTTTTGGCGGCACACAGGTGCAGCGTACTTTTTATGCGGCGGGTCAAACCGGGCAGCAATTATTATTGGGTGCTTACAGTGCATTGGAGCGACAGGTTTCACTTGGAAATGTAACCATGTATAACCGTCATGAAATGCTGGACATTGTTAAGATTGACGGCAAAGCAAGAGGTATTATCGCAAGAGATCTGGTTAAAGGAACTTTAGAAAGACATTTTGGCCACTGTGTGTTGTTATGCAGCGGCGGATATGGCAACGTATTTTATTTAAGTACCAATGCCATGGGCAGTAATGTAACTGCAGCGTGGAAGGCGCATAAGCAAGGAGCTTATTTTGGCAATCCATGCTTCACACAAATTCATCCAACCTGTATTCCGGTAAGTGGCGATCATCAGAGTAAATTAACATTGATGAGTGAAAGTTTGCGTAATGATGGAAGGATTTGGGTTCCGAAGAAAAAAGATGATAACCGTAAAGGAGTTGATATACCCGAAGAGGAAAGAGATTATTACCTGGAAAGAAGGTATCCTGCTTTTGGAAACCTGGTGCCACGTGATGTTGCATCAAGAGCAGCAAAAGAAAGATGTGATGAAGGATATGGAGTAGGAACAACCAAGATGGCTGTTTATCTCGATTTTGCAGATGCGATAAAACGCTATGGTAAAATTGAAGCCGGAAAACAGGGATTAGACAATGTTGATGAAGCCTCAATCATAAAAATGGGTAAAGATGTTGTTGCCGAGAAATATGGTAACCTGTTTGAGATGTATGAAAAGATAACCGGCGAAAATCCTTACGAAGTGCCAATGCGTATTTATCCTGCAGTGCATTATACCATGGGAGGGCTTTGGGTTGATTATGAATTAAAGACTACTGTTGATGGTTTATATGCATTGGGTGAAGCAAATTTCAGCGATCATGGTGCAAACAGGCTTGGTGCAAGTGCATTGATGCAGGGATTAGCCGATGGTTATTTTGTTATTCCCTACACTTTGGGTAATTACCTGGCTGATGATATCCGTACAGCATCAATACCAACAACACATGCTGCATTTGAAGAAAGAGAAAAAGCAGTTAGCGACAGGATCAATCAACTGATGAATATTAAGGGAAAACAAACAGTGGAAAGTTTCCATAAACGTTTGGGAAAGATCATGTGGGATAAATGTGGTATGGCCCGTAATGCCAAAGGACTGCAGGAAGCCATTGTGGAAATTCAGGCGTTGAAAAAAGAATTCTGGAGCGATGTAAAGATCCCCGGCGATATCAATGAAATGAATCCTGAGCTGGATAAAGCCGGCAGGGTTGCGGATTTCCTTGAGCTTGGAGAATTGATGTGTAAAGATGCTTTGAACAGGAACGAAAGTTGCGGCGGGCATTTTCGTGAAGAATCGCAGACAGAAGAGGGCGAAGCAAAGCGTGACGATGATAATTACAGTTATGTGGCAGCATGGGAATACAAAGGCGAAAGTGATTGGCAGATGAATAAAGAAGGATTAACGTTTGAGATTGTTAAGCCAACACAAAGAAGTTATAAATAATGAAACAAATTCTCCGCTGCGGCGGAGTTAGGGGTATGAAAGTAAGCGGATTTACATTTGTAAAGAATGCAATAAAATATGGTTACCCGGTTGTAGAATCAATCAAATCGGTTTTACCCATTGTTGATGAAATGATTGTTTGCCTTGGTGATTCGGAAGATGAAACAAATAAACTAATTGCAGGGATTGATTCTGATAAAATAAAGATTATTCGCTCTGTTTGGGATAATAATTTACGTGAAGGAGGAAAAGTACTGGCAGTGGAAACGAATAAGGCGATGGATGCCACAGCAGCAGACAGCGACTGGCTCTTTTACATACAGGCTGATGAAGTTTTACATGAGCAGTATCACCCGGTGATACTGGATGCCATGAAAAAATATAAGGATGATAAAAAGGTAGAGGGATTGTTATTCAACTACCACCATTTTTATGGCAGTTATAAATTTATAGGTGATGGGCGTAGCTGGTATTCTAAAGAAATAAGGATTATCAGGAATAACAAAAACATCCGCAGTTATTTAGACGCACAGGGCTTTAGGCTGGATGACCGGAAGCTGAATATAAAACTGATTGACGCTTATATTTATCATTATGGCTGGGTACGTAACCCGGTTGAAATGCAAAAAAAATATGCCGATTTCGGAAAACTTTGGCATGCTGATGAAGGTTATGAAAACTGGGCGGAAGAATTGAAAAAGAAATCGAATGAATTTGATTACTCAAAGATTGATTCACTGACAGAGTTCAAAGGCACACATCCGGAGGTAATGAAGGAACTGGTAAATAAAGAAGACTGGAAATTTGAAGTAGATATCAAAAAGAAAAATTTTAAAAATACAAAACACAGGCTCTTATATTTTATCTGGCAAAATTTTGGATGGCGGCCATTTGAGTACAGTAATTACAAAAGGATTTAATTATTATGGAACACTACAACATGAACCTCACACTGAAAGTGTGGAAACAAAAGAACAGTAAAACTTCAGGTAGTTTTGAAACTTACCAGGTTAAGGATATTTCTTCCGAAATGTCGTTTCTGGAATTGTTCGATGTATTGAATGAGCAGCTCATTACTGAAGGAAAAGACCCCATTGCTTTTGATCACGACTGTCGTGAAGGAATCTGTGGCGCTTGCAGTATGTATATTAATGGCCGTGCACACGGCCCATGGACAAAAAATACAACCTGCCAGCTGCACATGCGTGCTTTTAAAGATGGTGATACGATTGTTGTAGAACCGTGGCGCTCAGCTGCTTTCCCGGTTATTAAAGACCTGATGGTTGACCGTGATGCATTTGACCGCATCATACAGGCCGGTGGATATATTTCAGTTAATACTGGTAATGCAGTTGATGCCAATGCGCTACCCATTGATAAAAAAGATGCCGATGCTTCTTTTGATGCAGCTTCATGTATTGGATGCGGTGCCTGCGTAGCGGCCTGTAAGAACAGCAGCGCTATGTTATTTGTAAGCGCTAAGGTTTCTCAGCTTGCATTGTTACCACAGGGACAACCAGAAAGGGAATCAAGGGTGTTGAATATGGTTGCGCAGATGGATAAGGAAGGATTTGGAAACTGTACCAATATTTATGCCTGCGAAGCAGAATGCCCTAAAGGAATTTCGGTAGCAAATATTGCCAGACTGAACAGGGAATATTTAAAAGCAGGATTAAGTACTGAACAGTAACCTGTTTTATTGAATTACAATTTTCGTATTAACTGTTTCATCTTTCATCTGTACCTGTAAAATATAAATACCTTTTTGTAACAGGGGAAGCGCAAGGTTAATAAAGCCTGAATAGTTATCCAGTTTCTCCTGGAAAACCTTTTTGCCTTCTGTAGAAAACAATGCCACTTGTAAAACAGGTTTATCAGCAATCATATTCAACCGGTGATCAGTAATTAATGTGGGATATATCTTTAAGTTACTTTTCCCTTTCCGGTCAAGTTCTATAACAGGAGAATAAGATAAACTGCCATCCTGGTCAACAGTCTTTAACCTGTAAAATAATCTTGTGTTTTGTGTAAATGAATGCCGGTAACTGTAATTATTTCCCAATGGAAGATTAACCGCATTCACACTTCCTGCATTTATATAGTTCACAGCATCTGTACTGCACTCAATTTCAAAATGAGAAACATTTTGTTCATTGGTTGTTTTCCATTGCACTTCATTATATGTCCCGAATGACCTTGCAGAAAACTGCACTAATGTTATGGGTATTACCACACTGTTGGTGGTTACTTTATAAAGCGTACCGTTTAAAGATAAAGCATACAAATCCCCATTCTCTGCTTCACCAAATCCTGCGATATTACCGGGCAAACCGCTTTGCAGAGTTGTAGTCCAGCCCCCCGTTCCATTTGGTTTTATCAGCCAGGTATTACCCGAGATAAAATCTGCGCAGATATAATAACCATACATGGCGGCAAATTCTGTACCCCTGTAAACATATCCTCCCGTGATGGAAAATCCGCCGGTGGATGAATTGTGAGTATAATCAGTAATTGGGAAAGTATAAAAACTTTCTGCCTGGCAACCGGTAGTATTATAAGGCAGATTGCCTTCGTAGCAGGGCCAGCCATAATTGATTCCTCCCGATGAAGCCAATGGTTTTAAATTTATTTCTTCTCTTGCAGCTTGACCTACATCTGCAATCCACATATCCTGGTTTAATCTGTCAAAACTCCAGCGCCAGGGATTACGTAAACCCATAGCGTATATCTCATCCCTTACTAACGGATCACTTACATATGGGTTATCAACGGGAATGGTATAGTATGGCGGAGTAGTAAAATTATCAACGTTAATGCGCAGCATTTTTCCCAATAACGAATTGCCATTCTGTGCCGGGTTCGACTGGTCACCGGTACTGCCGCCATCGCCGGTTCCAAAATATAAATTTCCATCGGCCCCAAAAATTAATTTGCCACCGTTGTGATTGGTAAAATTAGGGTGCGGTATGGTTATTAATACAACTCCTGTAGTTTTATCAGCTGCATTTGGATTACCAGCCTGTGTTTGAAAGCGGGTTATCCTGATGTCTCCATCTGTATTGGTATAATAAATAAAAAAATAGCGGTTATTAATAAAATCGGGATGAAAAGCAATGCTGAGCAAGCCTGTTTCGCCACCGGAAGTTATACTATCCGGTAAGCTCAAAAAATCTCCGGGTAATAAAGCACCACCAGAGAATATACGTACTGTTCCTCCCCGGCCTACTATGAAAAGACGGTTAGTGCCATCTCCGGGATTTACTACATCTAAAGGGGAACTAAGCCCGGATGTAATAACCGGATCATAAATAAGAACAGGAGGAGACTGGGCAAAGCAATATGTGCTTATAAATAATTGTGTTGTTATAAATGACAACAACAATACCAATAGATTAGTTTTAAGTCTGTATGCTGTCATCATAATTTGCATTTTGGCGGGTACAGACGTATTTGCTTTAAGTCAAATATAATGCCATATTATATATTTTGTATAATCTTTCAGAAGATTAAATAAAAGCTATTTTACTGGAACAGAAATTTCTTAAAACTGAAGAGAAACCGGGTAATGACCGATTATTTTAAAGCTTATTGCCGGTTTTAGCTGCCTTATACAATAAATGCTAATTTTATGCATTACTAATCCCAAAGAACTATTGAAGCTTAAAAGGATATACTTATTCCTGATATTCGTTTTCTTTGTGCAGTTAATCCATGCACAGATAAATCCGCCATCACTTTCCAATCTTCGTAAAAAATATATAAGCACGGCGGAGCAGACTGTAAAACTCGATTCAATGAGCCTGGTACCGGGTTCTGTAATTATAGAGGGAGTATCTCCTTATTATTATAAGCTGGATGAGGTAAATGCAACCATTACCTGGCTGGAAAAACCAGGCTTTGAATCGGTGCTGGTTACTTACAGGATCTTTCCATATAAACTCAATGCGGTTACCAGTCATTTTAATTATGACAGTGTACGATTGAATTTTATCAGCTCAAATCCTTTTACCATAAAAGTTGGTGCCAGGCAAACCAGCCCTTTACTGGATTTTGGGAATATAAAATCGGAAGGAAGTTTTGGGCGGGGTATTTCTTTTGGTAACAGCCAGGATGCCGTAGTAAGTTCAAGTCTCAATTTACAACTCAACGGATTTATTGGCGACAGTTTAGAATTAACTGCTGCCATTACCGATAATAATATTCCGGTGCAACCTGATGGCAATACGCAGGACCTGCGTGATTTTGACCGTATCTACCTGCAGATAAAGAAAAAAGGCTGGCAGGCAAATTTCGGCGATATCGATATCAGGCAAAGCAAAAATTACTTTCTTAATTTTTATAAACGCCTGCAGGGAATTTCATTTATTACAGATAATAAGATCACAAAAAATATTTCCAACTCGTTGTTGTTAAGCGGCGCTGTTGCCAAAGGTAAATTTACCCGTAACATTTTGCAACCCTTTGAGGGTAACCAGGGGCCCTACCGTTTAACCAGCCCCAACCTGGAGCTGTATTTTGTGATACTGGCCGGTACTGAACGGGTGTATATGGATGGTGAATTACTGCAAAGGGGAGAAGACCAGGATTATATTATCAATTACAATTCTGCAGAACTGACTTTTACGCAAAAGAGGCTGATTACAAAAGATAAAAGGATACAGGTGGAGTTTGAATATGCCGACCGTAATTTCCTGAACTCTCAGATCTATGTCAGTGATGAAGTTAATTTTAAAAATAAATTTTTTCTGAATATCGGGTTCTATAATAATGCAGATGCAAAAAATTCATCAATCAACCAGGTGCTGGATAGTAAGCAAAAGCAATTTCTTGCAGATGTTGGTGACGGGATTGATACGGCTTACTATGTTAATGCTGTAAGAGATACACTTTCGCCAGGAAAAATTTTGTATAAAAAAATGGATACCCTGTATAATATCACACAACAGGATTCCATCTTTGTTTTTTCAGTTGATCCCAATGATACTTTATACAGCCTGAGTTTTACTTACCTGGGCCCCGGTAAAGGTGATTATACTCCATTGCTGAATGCAGCCAACGGAAAAGTATTTGGCTGGGTACAGCCCGATGCCAATAATAATAAACAGGGAGATTATGCACCGGTAATTCTGCTCGTATCTCCAAAAAAACAGCAACTGATTACAATTGGCGGAGAGTATGTGTTCAATCCAAAAACAAAACTCAGGGCAGAAGTGGCAATGAGCAGGTACGATATCAATTCTTTTTCAGCAAAAGATAAAGCTAATGACCAGGGCTTTGCAACAAAACTTCATTTTCAGAATGACGACACAAAAGTCAGGCTTTTTAAAAAGGCGCTTTTACTGCAGACAAAACTGGGTTACGAATTTGTGCAGCAAAGGTTTAAAGCTGTGGAACGCTTAAGAAATATTGAATTTCTGCGGGACTGGAGCCTGCCTTATGATGTTACTGCTGCAGATGAGCATATCAGCAATGCGGCTTTAAAACTGGGAGATAACAAAGGCAATTTTCTTCAGTATGAGTTGACCAGTTATAACCGCAGCGATAAATATAACGGGTTGCGGCAACAGCTGAACAGTTATAACAGTTTTGGCGGCTGGAAGCTTACGAACCAGATCGGTATAACAAATATCAACAACCAGATCCAAACCGGTACTTTCTTCAGGCCCGATATTGACTTAAGTAAAGAGCTTAGCAAGCTGAGGAAAATGCAGATAGGGTTTAAGTACAACAGTGAACATAACAGGCAGCTCAATAAGATTGCCGATACTTTGTCTCCGTTGAGCTATGCATTTAATGTGCGGCAGGTTTATCTGAAATCAAATCCGGAAAAAGCCAACAGGTGGGGCGTTTCTTATTTTACCCGGAATGATCTGTTACCGGTAAAATCGAAACTGGAACAGGCCGACAGGAGTGATAACTACAATGTTTTTACAGAATTATTAAAGAACCAAAAGCACCAGGTTAAGGTAAACCTGACTTATCGTGAATTACATGTTACCAATAACAACATCAGCCGGCAAACAGCAGATAAAAGTCTGCTGGGAAGGGCGGAGTATTATATAAATGAATGGAACGGTTTTTTGGTTGGTAATACACTATATGAACTCGGATCGGGGCAGGAACAAAAAAGAGAATACACTTATGTGGAAGTACCGGCGGGGCAGGGAGAATACACGTGGATAGATTATAACAATAATTCCATTCCGGAACTGAATGAATTTGAGATCGCTGTTTTCCAGGATCAAAAAAAATACATCAGGATATTTACACCCAGCAACCAGTATGTAAAAGCAAATTATGTACAATTCAATTACAGTTTTTCATTGAATCCGAAAGCCATTATAAAATCAACTTCGCCTAACGGGTTTCAAAAAATATTATCCCGGTCAAGTACCAGCTCGGCACTGCAGATAAATAAGAAAGATATTTCTACCGGCAGCTTCCAGTTTAATCCCTTCAGTAAAAAACTGGTAGATACCACACTCATCACACTTAATTCTTTTTTGTCTAACACCCTTTATTTTAACCGCAGTAATATCAAATGGGGCTTTGATGTTACGCACAGTATAAACAACGGTAAATCATTATTGAGTTATGGATTTGAAAGCCGGAAGTTGCGTAACCTCACCGGCAAACTAAGATGGAATTTAAACCGGAGTATTGTAAGCACACTCAGCTATAAACAGATAAAAAATGTTTTGAATACCAATGGCCCCAAGTTTAACAATCGAAATTATCTTGTTTTGCAAAACATTATTGAGCCGGCTGTTTCCTATGTTCATAAAACCAATTTCAGGGCCGGCCTGACTTATTCCTATGGCCAGAAAAGAAATACCATAGATTCCATGGAAAAAGCAACCAATCATGTTTTTACATTTGATGTGCGTTATAATATTCTTTCGAGCAGTACGCTCAATGCAAAATTCTCTATTAATCAAATCGATTTTAAAGGCTTCCAGGGAGCTGCTAATACAACAGTTGGTTATATACTGTTGGATGGATTGTTGCCCGGAAAAAATTACCTGTGGAATATTGAATTTACCAAAAGGCTTGCCGGTAATATTGAAATGAGTGTTCAGTATGATGGCAGAAAGCCCGGTACATCCAGGACAGTTCATGTTGGAAGGGCTTCTGTCAGGGCCATCTTCTGATGCTGAAAATTTAAAAATAAAAAAAGAGCCATTGTTAAAAATGGCTCTTACGAAATTCAAAAAGTTTTTATCAGCTGAATAATCCGCCTTTTTTTAAACTGCGTATTCCTTCACCAATTTTAAATCCGTTATTGTACACTTCAATCTTATAATCGCCGGTAACAAAATTTGAATCCTGTTTCCAGTCTATGCTTAAAGTCTGGCGTTGACCCTGTGTATAGTTTACATCAATTTTTTGTGTGAAGAATTTTTCTTCACCATCCCTGGTATTGAATTTACCGGAACCCTGGGCTTCAACAATAAGCGGTTTGCCATCAGGTCCGGTTATGCATACATAAATATTTTTTGAACCGGATTGTGCAACACGGTTCTCATCCAGGTCAAATGAAATACGGAGTTTGTCAACCCTTTTGGCAACAGTGGTTTCTTTTTCCTTGCCATTGCTTTTTTCATTGATACCTAAAATTGAAAAATTAGATGCATGCAGTGTGGTGGCAATATCAATAACTTCTTCTCTTTGTTTTATGACTGTTTTAGCTGAATCAAAATCCTGCTGCATTTTATTCCGCTCTTCAATAACCAGGTTCTTTTCCTGTGTAAGTACAGTTTTTTCATTGGTGAGGGTTTCAACCTGGGTTTTATAACCCATGATATCTCCGTTTAGCGATGCGATCAGGCTTCTTGCCTGGGCCAGCTCTGCCTCCGTGGCATTTACTTTCGAAAGCAGTTGCTGAATTTTAATTCTTTTTTGGGCAATCTCACGGTCCTGTGTTGTAATTACACTATCCTTGCTGTGTACCATATCGGCACTGCTAGTTTTTATCATATCATAGCGCATGGTAGCATCTTCCAGCTCTTTCTGTAATTGGTCCCTTTGCGATGATGTTGTAGAGATCACCGTGTCTTTTTGCTGTATGGTTTCCTTGGTTTTACTTTTATCCCAGATGATATAAGCCCAGGTACCTAACAGTGCAACAACCAGGCCCACGGTTAATACATTACGCCAGTTCTTTTTTTGAGGCTTATTATAAAATAATGTGGGTTTTGAAGCGTTCGGAAAATTTTCGAAACTCATAGTTTAAGATTTTACTGTTGTAAAAGTAATACTTCTTTGGGGTTTAAGAAAAGCGACTGGCATCACGTTAAGCAGATTTTGGCAAATAATTAATATTATATACAGCCTAAATTATGCCAAAGCTGCCTGCAGCCGGTAAAAACGCCTTTATATCGGGGTTATTGCGGTGTTAAAAACTTTTTTTTCAACCGCAACCAACTCATTTGTAACATACTATCTTTGAAGTTATGAGTGCAGAAAAAATTATCAGCGACTGGAAAAAGAAGAGCTTTAAAAATATTTACTGGCTGGAAGGCGAGGAGGATTATTACATTGATATTTTAATGGATTATGCCGAGCATAAGATACTTGATGAATCAGAAGCTGGATTTAACCTGACTGTTTTTTATGGTAAGGATGCTGAATGGGCCAATGTTGTAAATGCATGCAAACGGTACCCTATGTTTGCCGAACGGCAGGTGGTGCTTTTAAAAGAAGCCCAGCAGATGAAAGATATTGATAAACTGGAAAGCTATGTTGAGAATCCGTTGAGCTCAACCATTTTTGTGGCTGGACATAAAACTAAAACACTGGATAAGCGGTCGAAGCTGTATAAAACACTGAAAAAATCTGCTGAAATTTTCACTTCGGAAAAAGTGAAGGATTATAAACTGCAGGAATGGATAGGAGAGTATGTAAGGGCACAAGGATATAAGATAAATGCCAAAGCCATCAGCCTGCTGGATGAACATATTGGCAACGATCTCAATCGTATTGTAAATGAAATTGAGAAGCTGGCTTTAAATTTAAAAGGTAACAAAAGCCTGCCTGCCGGTAGGCAGGATATTACCGAAGATGATATTGAAAAATTCATCGGTATCAGTAAAGAGTACAATGTATTTGAACTGCAGGCAGCCATTGCTAAAAAAGATATGGCCAAAGCCATGAAGATCATTCAGTATTTTGAAGGCAATCCAAAGGCCGGGCCAATACAAATGGTGTTACCGGCTTTATACTCCAGTTTCAGTAAAGTATACACTGTTTTTGGAATGAAAGACAAAAGCGAAGCTGCACTTAAACCTCATTTTTATTTTAATAGTAATGCGGTTAAAAATGCTTTGGAAACCATTAATAATTATGGGTATGATGGGATAGAAAGAGTTTTATTGTTATTGCATCATTACAATTTAAAAGGAGTGGGAGTGGGCGATACCGGCACTTCTGATGCCAGCCTGATGAAGGAGATGGTGGCGAAGATGATGGCTAAAAATTAAAGAGGTTGAATCCCATAGGCACATAAAAACATAGGAATCACATAAGGGATTTATTCTTCTGGTAATTCAGAGAAAAGACTATTGACAAGTGTTTTCTGCCCTTCTTTAAATATGTTTACGCAGTGAAAATTGATAAGAATACCTTTTGGCTTTTGCAACATTTGCATATACGAGAGCAAGACTGCATCATGTATTGGCAACAAACCTTCCTGTGCTTTTAATTCAACACATAAAATATCCTCAATAAGTACATCTAATCTCAATTCAGTACCAAGTTCAACTCCTTTGTATTGCAATGGTACCCAAATTTGATTCTTATATCCGATTCCTCTCAATGCCAATTCCCGTAAAAAACATTTTTCATAAACACTTTCCAGTAAACCAGGCCCAAGCTGCTTATGTACTTCTATGGCACAGCCAATAACTTTAAAGGTGAGTTCATTTAAATATTGCTTAGTTATCTGCATCTAACTATGTGTTTATCTATGTACCTATGTTTCTATGTGGTTCCGTTTTATTTTATTTAAAAGTAATAATAAGGGTTGAAACGTGGAAATTTACAATCGAATGTTGATTTGGAACCACATAGGCACATAGTGGACAGCAGGAAAACACACATAGAAATACAGGGTTTGCAAAATGCTACAAATATTTTAAACTGTTTTCTTTATCCTTATCGAGAGCCGATTTTAATTCTTCCAGTCCATTAAATTTCACCTCGGCACGTAAATATTTTTTTACAATAACCCTGATGGTCTCTCCGTAAATCTGTTTATCAAAATCAAAAATATTTACTTCGGTAACCCTCACCCGGCCGTTTACTGTTGGCCTGAAACCGATGCTCATCATGCCTTTATAGCTTTTGCCTTCAACCACACAATAAACCGCATAGATGCCGTCACCCAAAACGATCTTTTCTTCATCGGTGCTTTTTAAATTGGCCGTTGGGTAGCCAATTTCACGGCCAATCTTATCACCATGAAAAACCTCGCCCTCAAAAAAGAAATCGTAACCTAAAAAATTATTGGCTTCCTCAATATTGCTGTGTAATATGGCATTGCGGATATTGGTGCTGCTCACTTTTACCGTGTTCTGAATATGCTCCGGTATTTCTTTAAGTGTATAATTATATACCAGGGCTTTTTCTTCCATCATTTTATAATCGCCGCTGCGTTCTTTGCCAAAACGGTGGTCGTAACCAATAATGATGGTATGTGGTTTGAATTTGTCCACCAGGAAATCACTGATATAGGCTTCAGCTTCCTGGTTGGCAAAATATTCGGTAAAAGGCACAATAACCAAATGGTCAATACCGGTCTTTTCAAGTAATTCAATCCGCTCATCCAGTGTATTGATCAGCCGCACACCGGTAATAATTGACGAGACCACTTTACGGGGATGTGGATGAAAAGTGATGATTACAGATTCCCCATTGGCGTTTGCAGCTTCTTCTTTCAGGCTGTCGATGATCTGGCGGTGGCCAAGATGCACCCCGTCGAAAGTACCAATAGTGATCACGGCATTTTTAAAAACGGGCAGGTTGTTTATATCACGGTGTATTTGCATAATTAAGATCCTGCCTGACGGCAGACAGGGTGCAAATGTAGTTGATAATTGAAAATGGTTTATTCAGATTGGTCAATTAGTTTTGCAGCTATGAGTTTGTATAGTAAAAGGGGTGTATCTGCCCAAAAAGAAGAAGTGCATGCTGCGGTTCAAAACCTCGACCAGGGGCTGTATCCACATGCATTCTGTAAAATTTACCCCGATTTTCTGGGAGGAGATGATGCTTTTGTAAACGTCATGCATGCCGATGGGGCAGGTACCAAAAGTATCCTGGCTTACCTGTACTGGAAGGAAACAGGTGATATCTCAGTCTGGAAGGGCATTGCACAAGATGCCATTGTGATGAACCTGGATGACCTGCTTTGTGTGGGCATTTATGATAATATTGTTTTTAATTCAACAATTGACAGAAATAAAAACCTGATACCTGGTGAGGTGCTGGAACAGGTTATTAATGGTTCGCAGGAATTATTTGATCAGTTGAAAAACTTTGGTGTAAACATTCATTACCTGGGCGGAGAAACAGCCGATGTGGGTGATGTGGTGCGTACCATTGCTGTTAACGGCACCATGACCAGCCGATGGCCAAAGAATAAGATCATCAGCAATGATAAAATAAAAGCAGGTGATGTAATAGTTGGTTTTGCCAGTTACGGACAATCAACTTACGAAACAAACTACAACAGCGGCATAGGAAGCAATGGCCTTACAAGTGCCCGGCATGATGTGCTGAGTAAGTTTTATGCAGAGAATTTTAAAGAGAGCTTTGATACAAATCTTCCCGATGAGGTTGTTTATATAGGAAAACATAAATTGTCGGATTCTGCTGAATTCAAAATTCAAAATTCAAAATTCAAAATTAATATCGGTCAACTCATATTAAGCCCAACCCGTACCTACGCACCTGTTCTAAAACCTTTGCTTGAAAATCATTTTGATAAAATACATGGCCTTATCCATTGCAGCGGCGGCGGACAAACCAAGTGCATGAAATACCTGCCGGGCAATTTCAGAATTGTTAAAGACAATTTATTTGATGCTCCCGAAATTTTCAACATTATCAAAGAAAACAGCGGCAGTAATAACAGGGAAATGTACGAAGTGTTTAACATGGGTTGCCGTTTAGAAATTTATTGCGATACTGCTGATGCAGAAACTATGATTGCAGCCGCCAATGAATTTGGGATTGCAGCACATGTTATTGGCAGGGTAGAAGCGGCAGAGAAAAAGGAATTGCTGATTAAGTTAAAGGATGAAGAGATAAAGTACTAATGCCAGAGCCTTCCGAAGTTTTTTAAACTTCGGAAGGCTTATCCTGACAGGCAGCTAGCTTTTGGTTTTTAATAAGAGAACTCCATATTTTCCCTTATCACCAAAATACTTTTGCCCGCTGGCTTCATCATAACTTTCCATGGCTATAACTGATGTTAATGGAATATTTTGAGGATTGGAAATGATCTTACCATTTAAAAAATACAATCTCCCGGATTTTACAGTGAATGTGCCATTGCCAGCCATATTGTAAGTATTCACTTTGCCCTCATTCATTAAATGTACCTTAAGCGGTACACTGAAGATGTTGCTGGCTTCTTATTTTATTTTCTCTTCTGCTTCTTCAATCAAAAAAGTAATTGGCTGCCTTTTATAAGCATTTACTTTTCTTCCGTTTTGTACAGCCGGCGTCCATGTTGGCGCATTTTTAATGATATCAATACAGTGCCGGGCGGTTTTGGTGCCGGCAAAAGTTTCTGCTTTAATATCACTTACGGTTCCATCCGTTCTTACAATAAATTTTATAATGACGGTGTACTTGCCGGCTTTCCAGCCTTCATCAACAGGTGTGTTGGCTTTTAAATTTGCCTGTAAATACTTTCTCCAGGCATCTTCGCCTCCGGTAAATTGTGGTGCAACTTCAGCTTTGGTGAAAATTTTATTTTCGTCGTTGTGTTGTTGTTCTTTAAGGGCAACTAATTCTTTTTCTTTGGCAATATCCTGTTTCTTTAGTGTGGCCTGGTTTTTTTCAAAATCTGATTTGGCTTTAGCCTGTTGTTCCTGCTGAAGGCTGAATTTTTCTTTTTGTAATTGCATTGCTTTTATTTGATCAGTAATTTCATTAGGTTCATATAGTGCTAATGACATTCCTCCAATTGTGATTAGTTTTCCATCTGAATCTTTTACCCTGACATTGTCAAAAGTCATTACAGAGCCTGCTGTGCAGCGTTCAATATATTCCTCAACAGGTTTAAGAGAACTACCATTTAACTGTACCTTTACAACCTCTTTGAAAGAAGCACCCGAAAAATATACCATTGCATCGTTAAATACATATCCCCGGGTCGTTCTTATTTCTTTTTGTTTTTTGAAAAGTTCAACATCGGCTCTTGCGTTTGCAATATCTCCAACAAAAATTTTCGGTTCAACAACAGAAATTACTTTTAATCCCGATGGAAAATCAGGATCACTTGGATCGGGGATTCTTTTTACTTCAAAGGCAAATGATTTAAGCAGTTCACCCGTTTTATTGTTAATAACGTTTATTGATGTATTTCCTACTGAAGAAACCCGTACAGTATATTCTCCGCCACTGCCGTTCAAACTGCCAAGAGGAGACATTCTTAATGAAATATCTTCTGCTCGGATATTTTTTACCGCAACATATACATGGTTGTTAATTCCGATGTACAGTAACGATTTATAACTCGTTAAAAGTTCAACATCGGGATTTGTATCTGTTGATTTAATGGTTGGATTAAATCTTGCAGGCGGCGGCGGAGGAGGAGGAGGTGGTGGCGAAATAATATTAGCTTTATAAATCTCCTTTTGATCCATGATATATTTGCTGCCGTTCACCAGTTCCACAATCATTTTATTATCCGTATTACGGAGAAATACTGCTTTAATCTTTTGACCTTTGTATGTTTTGCTGATACCATAATCTCTATAGTAGTTAAAAGTATCTATATCATTTTTTGATGCTACTAGTGTTGGTATAGTGTCTGTTTTGTTTGTCGATGCAGGATTAGATTGATTGATCGTTAAATATTTCTCAATAGCTGCCAGCACATTTTTTGCAATGGTTTCTTTGGCATCATTAGTTTTTAAATAGGCCAGATCAGCTGGAGTTGTTATAAAACCTGTTTGAATTATTATCGCAGGAAATGAATTTTCTTTTAAAAGTTTTGCTGTAATGTATCTTTGGCCAAGTGTTTCATTTACTGGTAAGCTATAGTTTAATTTAAAAGATTCTATAACAGAACTTGCCAGCAATTTACTTTGCGGCGTCATACGCTCATTGTCCTTGGAAATATAAATTGATAACCCACTTTTTTTATTCACTGTGTTTGCAGGTTGTGCATCACAATGAAAAGAAATGAGCAGGTCTGCCTGTTTACTTTCAGCAATATCAAGTTTTTGCTGTGGAGTTTGTGTGATATCATTTTCTCTCGTTAATACAATTTCAATATCATTGCTGATGTTTAGTTCCTTTACCTTTTTTGCTATGGCAAGTGTGAAATTTTTTTCATAGATCCCATCAATGCTCTTTGCTCCCAGGTCTTGTCCACCATGCCCGGCATCAATTACAACAGTAATTTTTTTCCCATGATAGACCGAAGCATTCGTCTTTGCCTTAAAAGTAAAAGCAGCAAACACCAAGACAACAAGGGGTAATGCCATCACCCTTACAAAATAACTTACACGGGGGTTATCAATTTTAGTTAACATGAGTAATCTGCGTTTTATGGGTGAATAGAAAAAATTATTTGTAAGTTCAAAGCGTTGCTTTGGATAAGCAGTCTGTAATATCATGGCCGCAAATGCAGATGTATCACTGTCTTGCACGGCTTTTTTATCGGCAATAAATTCATGGATCATGTTCAGTTCCTTACGGTACAGCCAGAAAAAAGGATTGCACCAGCAGAAGATGAGCACAACACCTACAAAGAGTTTGTCGTAGGTATGTTTTTCCTGTATATGGGCAACTTCATGTTTGAATATCTGTTTGCCGGTAACCGTGCTCATATCAATACTGCTGTTCCAGAAAATGTAATTAAAAAAGGAAAATGGGGTACTGTCATCACTGGTATTTACAAAAGTTACTTCTTCAATTTGCTGAACGGGGTATTTTTTCAACAGGGTACGGATTATGAATAATGTGCGTACTAATACAAAAAGAAAAACCAGTGACACTATCCAGTAAACAAGCGGATACATGTTTTGAAAATTCCAGGAACTGCTGTTGGCAGTTATTACAATATTACTCATATACTCATCGCCAACAGAAACTGCACGTAAAACACGAATGGCCTGGTTATTTTCTGCTCCCTGTTGCCAGAAATTTATTTTCAGCAAAGGTAACAGCAGCGACAGGCCCATTGCTGCCAGCAGGTAAAACCGGTTATACTGGTGAAATATCTTATTGCGTAAAAACAACCAGTAGTAACCAAACAAAATGCCGGAGCAGATGATTACTTTCAGCAAATACCAGAAGTAGGGGAGCATAAACGTGAGTTTATAAGTTTATAGTAGCTTTTTAATTGTTGTTCGTTGGCCGTTGTTCGTGTGTATGCTTATTGAATTCTAATGCCGGTCAACGAACAACCAGCAACGATCAACGTTTCTTTAATTCCTTTAACAACATTTCCAGATCATCCACACTTAAATTCTTTTCTTTTACCATAAAGGACACTGCATTGCTGAACGAGCCTTCAAAATATCCCTTCACAAAACTCTTCATGGTGGTTTTACTGTATGCATCCTTGCTTACCAACGGATAATATTGATGGGTTCTTCCAAAAACGGTAATGCCAACAAATTCTTTGTCAACCAGAATTTTTATAATGGTTGCAACCGTGTTGTTGTGTGGTTTGGGTGCAGGTAATTCATCAATGATCTCCCTGAGAAAAGCTTTGTCTAATTTCCATATCACCTGCATGATCTGTTCTTCGGCCTTGGTTAAAATTTTCATTTTGTAATTGTTTTATGCTTGATAATATAAATGTAAAACTAATTATTTAGTTATACAACTATTTTTTTAGTTCTCCACATTTTTTAACAATTGGTGAAGAAATTAATTTTTAATACTGAAGTGGTAAAACCTAAATTTGCAGCTATTGCCGTTTTTGTTTTTTCGCTTTGATAAAAGTTGCATAGAAGTATGCCGTACAAGTGAGTGACACAACGATGCGGAACAGAATTTCGAATGTTTGTAACAAAAAACTAAAAACACCAAACTCAAAGATGTCTCAATCAATAGTAGAATTAAAGAATGTAAATATTTACCAGAGCAACAGCCTTATTTTGGGTGATGTAAATATTTCGGTGGATAAAGGTGAATTTGTGTACCTGGTTGGTAAAACCGGAACAGGCAAGAGCAGTTTATTAAAAACCATGTACGGTGATTTGCAGTTGAAAGAAGGTGAAGGCTGGGTAGTTGGCCATAACTTAAAAGAACTTACCTGGAAGACAGTTCCTTTTCTGCGCCGTAACCTGGGTGTGGTTTTCCAGGATTTTCAATTGCTTACAGACAGGAACGTAAATGAAAACATGAAATTTGTTTTAAAAGCCACCGGCTGGAAGGATGAAAAACTGATGAATGAAAAAATTGCTGATGTGTTAGAGAAAGTTGGACTGAAGACCAAGGGTTTTAAAATGCCTTTTGAACTGAGTGGCGGTGAGCAGCAGCGGGTTGATGTTGCCCGTGCTTTATTAAATTCGCCTAAACTGATACTTGCTGATGAGCCAACCGGAAACCTTGATCCGGAAACCAGTGATGAGATCATGCAGTTACTGTTTCACATTTGCCGCGATTACGATACTACTATTATTATGGCTACACATGATTATATGGTGATCAAAAAATTTCCGGCACGTACCATTAAAACAGAGATGGGTAAGGTTTGGGATAACGCTACCATAGAAATGTCATAAGCTCCCGGGCATTTGTTTCATTATTATATTGTGTTTGCAGTAAACCCTGCCGCTGCTGAATTTCCTGTTCAGTAAAAGGCAGTTCATATAATTTTTTTATGCTGCTCTGAAATGCTTCTGCGGTTTCGCTGATATGGCAAAAGGATTCAAGCCCCGAGCCTTCAACCCCGGCTTTATTAACCAGGCAGTGCCTGCCGTTAAACAGGGCATTCAGTAATTTTAATTTAACACCGGTATTGTTTAAAGAAGGGAGTATATGTACATGTGCCTTGCAGATCATATCCTGCATTTCTTTATCAGCGGGATTAGCCACCAGGCAGGTATGCTGATGATTATGTGCCAGTTGCTGTAATTTTTTTGAAGGATTTTTTCCTGCAATTACAAAAGGGATTTCCAAAACATTAAAAACATTTTTCAATAACCATATAACTGCTTCTTCATTTTCATTGACAGCTAGATTTCCGTGATACAGGCAAAAGCAACCTTTACCTTCCTTACCAACTGCTAATGTGTAAGGTAAAAAAACCGGCAGGTAATGAATGTCCCTGGCTTCAAATTCATTTTTATAAACTTCAACATCATGTTTGCTTACTGCAATAAATGTTGCTTTATTTGCGATGGAGTTTTCATATTTTTTTAAAAGCCTGCTTTCGAATAAGAAATACAGCTTTTTTAAAAAATTGTTTTCCTGCCCCGCTAATTGTTTGTAATATTCAAACTCGGCATTGTGCAGCCGCACGACAATCTTTCTGTTATCAAGTTTTCCATTGTTTAAGTAATAAGTGCAATGAATACCTTCCAGTAAAACGGGATGATCATCTTTTTGCAGGTTGGCAATTAATTCGGCATTTGCACGGCTGTTTACGATATATGGTATGCTTAAAGAAAAGCCGCTGCTGTTATTATTGCGCCGGTAATACTTTACACTGCTGCAGTATTTATTCAATTCTTCCTGCACGGGCCGCCCCTGTGTAAAGCAGTGCAGTTGTATGTTTACGCCCTGTATATGCAAGGCCCTGAGTTTACTGAACAGATCGATTACCCCGCCATAATCAGCCGGCCAGGGAACATCATGAGTAACAATATGCAGCTGTTTATCAGTCAAAATCAATCGAATTTTTTGTAAAATGCAAGCAGTTTTTTTTCTTCATTTTGCCAGTTAAGTATTTCCCTTGCCTTCACGCAATTTTGCTGTAATTGCCGGTATAATTGTTCATCATTTAATAAACTGTTGATTGCAGCAGCAATATTAACAGGCTGCAGATCATCAATCAGGACGGCAATATTAAATTCATCATTGATTTTTTTGTACTCCGGAAAATTCATACTAATCTGCGGTACTCCGTTTTGTATATAATCAAAAAATTTATTGGCCAGCGAATAATATTGGTTTAACCCGTTATGCTCCACCAGGTTTATTCCAATGGTTGCTTTTTGTGTTATTGTATCCAGTTCCTCCGGCAATACTTTCCCTTTTAGAAACACTTTATCCTGCAGATTGTTGACAGTTATAAAATATTTGGTTTGCTGCATAAAGTTCCCGTCGCCATAGATATGCAGGGTTGCGTCAATATCTTTCATGGCTGGTATAAGAAATTCGAGACCCCGGGCCTCATTAACGGCTCCCTGGTAAAGCAGTATGTTTTCTTTTTTTTCTTTTACCGGAGCCGGTGTTTTTAAAACAGGCATATTCCTGATCACTTCGTAATCCACTCCGAACCTGGTTTTAAAAACTGCGGCAATACTGTTACTTACTGTATATCCCTGCCTGAATTTGGGTACAAAGGTTTTCTCTACCCTTCTCCATACCATCTGTACCATTGGGCGGGTAATAATTTCTTTTTGCTGGGAGAAATATTCATGTGCATCGTAGATTCTTTTCTTTCCCCTCAGTTTACCGGCCAGCCAGGCAGGTATCATCGTATCCAGATCTATACAGCAAATAACATCTGTCTTTACAAATAATAGGTAAAAAAAAAGGCGGATATTATACTCGGCATAAAAACCAAATCCTTTACTGAAAAAAGTAAAAAGCCTTTTTTGCCGGTATGATTTTATTAAAAGGGCGGGGGCCTTATTTCCTTTCCGGCCAATAAGTGCAACGCTGTAACCAGCTCCGGTTAATGAAGTACAGATACGGATCATCCTTTGATCATAATTTAAATCGTTGGTTACCGTAAAAACTATTCTTTTCAAAACGGGTTATTTAGCTGGTTTTAAGCGTGCTGGCGTACTTTTATCAACAATGCTGATTTTTTGCTGTATATATTGGCAATATTGCAAAAAAATACTTAATCTGCCGCTTAAAAACCAATATTTCTATGTACTTTTGCCACCAATTTAAAAAAGAAACATAACAAAGACGTTATTTAAAAAAACAAAGATGCCTTATTTAACAATCGAAAAAAAAGCAGACATTTTCACATCGTTTGGAGCAAAAGCTACCAACACAGGCTCAATTGAGGGCCAGATCGCTTTACTGACAGAGCGTATCAACCACATTTCAGACCACCTGAAGAGCAACAAAAAAGATTTCTCATCTCAAAGAGGTTTAATGATGATGGTAGGACAGCGCAAGCGCTTACTTACTTACCTCAGCAAGCACGACCTTACCGGTTACAGAGCTTTAATTGAGAAATTAGGTTTACGTAAATAAACTATTCCAACTATGTAATAAATGATTCCCAACTGTATTATCTGGTTGGGAATTGTTCTTTTTACAGTATTTAATCATCGAGAGGGCTTTGCTGAAAATCTGCAATCTGCAATCTCAAATCATAAATCAAAATATGTCATTATTAAACCCAAAATCAGTTACGTTTGATATAGGTGGTGGCCGTATGGTTACTATCGAAACTGGTAAAATGGCCCGCCAGGCTGATGGTTCTGTTACCGTTCGCCAGGGCAATTGTATTTTACTTGCAACCGTTGTTGCTAACAAAGAACCAAAACCCGGACAAGGATTTTTTCCCTTATCAGTAGATTACCAGGAAAAATTTGGCTCTGCAGGCCGTATCCCCGGTTCATTTTTTAAAAGAGAAGCCCGTTTAAATGATTACGAAATTCTTACATCAAGATTGATAGACAGGGCTTTAAGGCCTTTATTTCCGGATGATTACCTGTGTGAAGTTCAGGTATTGGTATCGTTGATTTCATCTGATGATGAGATCATGCCCGATTCAATGGCTTGCCTGGCTGCATCTGCTGCGTTAGCAGTTTCAGATATTCCCATTCAGGAAATTATTTCCGAAGTACGTGTTGGCCGTGTTAATGGCGAAATGATCATTAACCCAACCCGTAGTCAACTGGTTGAGTCTGATTTTGAATTCATCATTGCCGCTACTGATAAAAATATCATGATGGTAGAAGGTGAAAGTAACGAGTGCCAGGAAGAAGACCTGATTAAAGCTATTGAAGCTGGCCATGCTGCTATTAAAGCACAGGTTAAAGCACAAGAAGAATTGAGAGCTGCTGTTGGTGTTACAACTAAGAGAGAATATACCAAACCTTACCGCAATGAAGAGTTAGAAGCTAAAATTGTAGCGTTTGCAAAAGATAAAGTTCTTGCAATTTCTGCTTCTGCATCTGCAAAGCACGACAGAAGTGATGCCTACAAAGCATTGAAAGAAGAAGTTGTTACAATGTTAGGAGAGGAGCTTCCCGACGAAGACAAGGCGTTGATTGGTCATTACTTTGGCGATTTGCAATATGATGTGGTAAGAGCCATGATTTTGAAAGACAGAAAGCGTTTAGATGGCCGTGGTACGGAAGATGTTCGCCAATTGGAAATGGAAACAGATTTGTTACCAACTCCGCACGGTTGTGCATTGTTTACAAGAGGTGAAACCCAGTCACTTACAACTGTTACTTTAGGAACTCCATTAGATGAATTGTTGGTTGAAAGTGCTAACAAATCAGATTATACAAACTTCTTTTTACACTATAATTTCCCGCCATTTTCAACCGGCGAAGTTAAAATGATGAGAGGCGTTGGCCGCAGGGAAGTTGGTCATGGTAACCTTGCCATGCGTTCTTTAAAGAAAATGATGCCGGGTAAAGATTATCCATATACAGTAAGGGTGGTAAGTGATATTCTGGAGAGTAACGGTTCATCTTCAATGGCTACTGTTTGTGCAGGTTCATTAGCATTAATGGATGCTGGTGTTCCTTTAAAGAAACACGTTAGTGGTGTTGCAATGGGTTTAATTAAAACCGGAGATGATTTTGCAATTTTGACTGATATTTTAGGTGATGAAGATCATCTGGGCGATATGGATTTTAAAGTTACTGGTACCCGTGATGGTATTTGCGGTGTGCAGATGGACATTAAAGTTGATGGATTAAGCATGGACGTAATGCGCCAGGCTTTATCACAAGCTAAAAAAGGCCGTATGCACATTCTGGATGCTATGTATGCATGTACGCCAAGTGCCAGGGAAGAAGTTAAACCACATGCTCCACGCATGGTTAAGATCAGCATTGATAAAGAATATATTGGTGCGGTGATCGGGCCAGGTGGTAAAGTGATACAGGAAATACAGCGTGAAACTGGTGCTACTATTAATATTGAAGAGGTTGATAACAGGGGTGAAGTAAGTATTTTCTCTAAAGAAAAGGCAAGCCTGGAAAGAGCATTGGCCTGGATCAATGGACTGGTAGCAGTACCGGTTGTTGGAGATACATACGAAGGAACCGTGAAGAGCATTAAGGAATTTGGTGCATTCGTTGAATTCTTACCCAAGAAAGAAGGTTTATTACACATCAGTGAAATAAGCTGGAAGCGCCTTGAAACTATGGACGGTATTTTTAAAGAAGGTGATAAGGTGAAAGTAAAACTGCTGGATGTAGACCAGAAAACAGGCAAGTTCAAATTAAGCCGCAAAGCTTTAATACCAAAACCTGAAATGCAGCCAAAGCCGCAGCAGGGAAGTTAATAAATTGAATTTATTTTATAGTACCGTCCCGTTTTTACGGGACGGTTTTTTGTATCTTTTATTTTTGAGATCATGAATTACCTGCAGATAGCGTTTGAAACGGTAAATAAAGAGGAGTGCGAAATACTTATTGCTTTACTTGCTGATAAAGGATTTGAAAGTTTTGAAGAAGCCGAAAAATCCCTGAAAGCATTTATTAAAGAAGATGACTTTAAAGAGGATTCTTTTGAAGAGATATTGCACATCATTCCGGTTAAATATACTATAACTACTGTGGCACAGCAAAACTGGAATGCACAGTGGGAGAGCAGCTTTGAACCAATTATTGTAGATGATTTTGTCGCCATTCGGGCTGCTTTCCATCAGCCTGTACAAAACGTACAACACGAAATTATTATAACTCCAAAGATGAGTTTTGGTACCGGTCATCATGCTACTACTTATATGATGATCAACCAGATGCAGGGATTGGATTTCGAAAATAAAACTGTTGTTGATTTTGGCACCGGCACAGCAGTTTTAGCCATACTTGCAGAAAAAATGGGAGCAGTAACTATTGATGCCATTGACTATGATGACTGGAGTATTGAGAATTCGATTGAAAATGCAGCAGCAAACAGCTGTACAAATATCAACTTAATAAAAGCAGAAACTATATTGCCCGGCAAACTGTATGATATCATTCTTGCCAATATTAATCTCAATGTTATCCAGTCAAACCTGGCAGCAATCAGGGCGTCATCTAAAGAAGGTACACTTATCTTATTAAGCGGTTTCCTGAAAACCGATGAAATGATTCTCTTAAAAGCTCTGTCAACGTACGGCATAAGTCATAAATTTACCCTTCAAAAAGACAACTGGATATGTTTACTGACAGAAATGAATTGATGTTGATTGTTTATTTATAAAGATATAGATTATCAGTTATTTATGTCTGTTATCCACATTGTATAACTCTTAACTGAATTATTCGTTATTAAAAGGGATATAATCGTTATTTTCGTGTACTTCAACTCAAGCTTAGGAAACGAATGAAAGAACTTATACTCATAGTATTTGCATATTTAATTGGCTCTATTCCAACGGCGCTTATCATCAGTAAGCGATTTTTTGGTATTGATATACGTGATTATGGAAGTGGCAATATGGGGGCAACCAATACCTTCAGGGTTTTAGGTTCACGTTATGGAACCATGGTAATGGTTTTTGATATTTTAAAAGGCATGGCCGCAGTTGCATTATTTAATTTTATACCCTATTATTTACACAACGATTTAGAAAGAACCAATTTAATGCTGGGCCTTGGCCTGGCAGCAGTTGCCGGTCATATTTTTCCTCTGTTTGCTAACTTTAAAGGAGGCAAAGGCGTGGCTACTTTATTAGGGATGATTTTAGCTGTTCAGCCTGTAATTGCTGTTAGTTGTATTGGTGTATTCGTACTGGTACTTTTTCTAACCCGGTATGTTTCCCTGAGTTCTATTTTAGCTGCTGTGGCATTACCAATTTGTGTTTTATGGATATGGAATGAAGATGAAATTCTGTACAGGGTATTTGCTTTGCTGGTTGCCATTTTAGTAGTATTAACCCATCAGAAAAATATAGGCCGTATTCTACGTGGTGTTGAAAGCAGGATTCCCATTCTTAAGCACCGCGACAGAAGAAAATCACGCCGCAGGCAGGATTAATATTTTTAACTTTCCCAATTCTCTTTTTCAAATCTGATTTTTGTATATTTATTATGCTGATATTAAATATTGGTACGCCAATTGATTATATACTAATATTAAACTCAAACTAAAATGAAAAGAATTATTTTTTTATTTCTTGCTGTTTCTTTTTTTGCGGCATGCAGTACAAACTCTATTACAGGCCGTAAGCAATTGGCATTATTTGGCGAAGAAACCTTACAGCAGCAGGCTTTAACAGAGTATCAATCTTTTTTATCGCAAAATAAAGTATTAAGTACCAATACCAATAAGGATGCAGAAATGGTGAAAAGGGTAGGAACCAGGATTTCAAAAGCCATCACTGATTATTACACGCAAAAGGGATTAGCCAATGAACTTAATGGTTATAAATGGGAGTTTAACCTCGTTGATTCTAAAGATGTAAATGCCTGGTGTATGCCCGGTGGAAAAGTTGTTGTTTATACCGGTCTGCTGAATATTACCCAAAATGAAGCCGCACTGGCTGTTGTTATGGGGCACGAAATTACCCATGCAGTTGCCCATCATGGAAATGAACGGATGAGCCAGGGAGCATTGGCTCAGGGTCTGGAGATAGTTGGAAATATTGCCACTGCAAATAATCCAAAATACAATAGCTTGTTTAATAACATATATGCGCCAACTGCCCAAATTGCAGTTTTATTACCAAACTCAAGAAACCAGGAATATGAAGCTGATCATTACGGTTTGAATTTTGCAGCAATGGCAGGTTATAACCCAAGGGAAGCAGTTCCATTCTGGCAACGTATGGCAGCCGCAGCCGGAAGCGGTAAGCCCCCTGAATTCTTATCTACTCATCCATCTGATGAGAACAGGATAGCCAAACTGGAAAGCTATATGGCCGAAGCATTAAGTTATTATAAACCCGTGGGAAAATAATACGATAAACTAAGAACTCTTAAGAATAGCAGTAAAAAACTCCATATTTTATGGAGTTTTTTACGTTCAAAGCTTTTATCTGCCAAACATTATGTTTAAATTTATAGACGAATTGAAAATTTGACTATTCAAGACTACCATTTTATACCAGTCAATATTTGGTCATAAAGTATTTTGTTCGTTCTTAACCATTAACTGCAACATCGATATGCCTGCACAAACATTGCTGGAAAAATTACAATTAAAAGAAGAAAAAAACCTGCTGATTCAGGGGTTACCTTCGTCAATAGAAAAACAATTTGTAAAGCTTACATTTTCAAAAGGAGTAACGCCCTTACTAAAAAACCGTAAAATTGATTTTGCATTGGTTTTTGCAGTTAATCAAAAACAACTGGCTGGTATTTTAAAAGATGTAATTCCTGCTTTACAGAATGATGCTAAGTTCTGGATAGCCTATCCGAAACTGACTTCAAAAATTGCCAGCGACCTGTCAAGAGACAAAAACTGGGATTTTGTGAGTGACTATGGCTTTGAAGCCGTTCGTATGATTGCACTGGACAATGTATGGAGTGCAGGCCGGTTTAAAAAAAGCGATGAGGATGTAAAAAAAAAGCCGGTAATTTCAGTAGCGCAAATCCTGCACCCGGCGTAGATTATAAAAATAAAACCGTAGCACCTCCGGCAGAATTACAGGTATTATTTTTAAAAAATAAAAAAGCCTTCTCATTTTTCAATACACTTGCTTTCACTCATAAAAGAGAATATGTTGAATGGATCCTCAGTGCAAAAAGGGAAGAAACCAGGCAAAACCGTTTGAAAATCACCATGGAAAAACTGGCAGCAGGGAAGAAAAATATCAATGAAAAATAAAAAGCACATTGTTGTTCTTTCCGGAGCCGGTATAAGCGCCGAAAGCGGGTTGAAAACATTCAGAGACAGTGACGGTTTGTGGAACGGATATGATGTGTATGAAGTGGCTTCACCCGAAGGCTGGTACAAAAACCCGCAACTCGTTTTAGATTTTTATAATGCACGCCGCAAAGATGTTGCTGTTGCTTTACCTAATGCTGCACATATTGGCCTTGCCGAACTGGAAAGGGATTTTAAAGTAACCATCATTACCCAAAACATAGATGATCTGCATGAACGTGCCGGTTCAACAAATGTATTGCACCTGCATGGTGAAATTTTTAAAATGCGGAGTATAGCTGATGAGAATTCGTTTTTTGAAATCAGGGGAGATATAAATTTAGGTGATAAGGCTGAAGATGGAACTCAGCTTCGTCCGCATATAGTTTGGTTTGGGGAAGCAGTACCCATGATGGAAAAAGCTGCTTATGTTTTACGGGATTGTGATTATTTTGTAGTTGTAGGCACTTCATTACAGGTTTACCCGGCAGCATCATTGTTATACTATGTACCCGAAGGCATTCCTAGGTACATTATTGATAAAAAAATACCGGTTACCGAAAAACAATCTAATGTACATGTAATTGAATTGCCGGCAACTGAAGGAGTGGGGGAGTTGAAAAGGGTTTTGACAACGCTATAATTGCAAGTATAGTTGACCATTAAAAACTTTAAAATAAATATTCTTCCAGAAAATTCTTAGCCCTGCAAACTTTAATATCAGCAAAATAGTAATCACTCATATCTTCTGTTACAATTACAGCGCATTTATTATTTACAGCTGCGTAATATTCTATGCCGTCTTCAAAATCGTTAGCCTGTTTATTTTCCAAAGCCTGTATTACTTCGTTTTTGCCAACGGCGGTAATGGTTATTTTTTCTGACAGGAGTTTGATCTTTTGCTTTGCCAGTTGGGTGCCGCTCTTCTTCTCAGCAAAATAAAAAGCAATAGCCAGACATACAGGGGAGGTATAAACGGTAAATTTTTTATTATCAGTAAGACTTATAACCCTTGCCGCATAGGTAAACAAAGGATACTCTTTATTTAAAACTGAAACCAGGATATCGGCATCTAAGAATATCCTCATTTTTTGCTTTTAAAATATTCGGCTTTCAGTTCTTTATTCTTTTTTGTTTTGGTTTGATACTCCACTTCACCTTCAGCAACCACGCTTACCCAATCTGAAATGGGCAGGTCTTCAAGAGATTGATAGTTGCTGCTGGTAACCTTACGCAAAAGGAATTCTGTAAGCCGGGAGAGGCTTATATTATTATCATCGGCATAGCGCTTGGCCTTAATAATTACCGATTCATCAAAACTTAAAGTGATCTTGGCGTCCATAAAATTAAGTTATACGACAAAGTTATTATTTTTATACGTATAACGCAAAAAAAGTTTCACGCAGGGGGCGCTGAGAAGCGGAGGTCGCAAAGATTTTTTCTCTGCGTCTCCTCTGCTCCTCCGCAATCTCTGCGTGAAACCTCCCAAACTAAAAAACTACAATCTGTTTTCTGTAAACTGTATTCCGGCTTTTTCCAGTTCGGCAAGCACGGGCTCATAAATTTCTTTTATGGTAGGTATATGCAAACCTTTCAGCTTAATGGTTTCATTTAAAATACATTTAGCAGCAATACCAAGCGGCAAACCAACCGTTTTAGCCATGGCGGTTCTTAAACTGTCTTCGCCTTTTACAACCAGGCAACTCTTTAACTGATGCTCTTTTCCTTCCAATACATATTCAAATTCATGCAGCATAACAATCATGTCTTTATCTGCCGGTTGCATCTTAAGTTTGTTTTCTACCAAAAACTGTAATACATCAGCCGATGTTTTTGCATTGGCAGGAACTAATGCATCATCAAACAAACCAAGGTATTCCAGCATTGCCTTATTCTCTTCATTTACATAAGCCAAAACCGGGGACGACCATTTTGCAAAAGTTAACCCGCTTGTATCAATGGTATCAACATCATTCGTTAATCCTGCATGAACAACAGCATTCCAGCCTTTAAAGAAATCCACATGCCGTAAAGTGGTTCTTAAAAAAGTTGCAGTGTCAGGCAGTTTATAAGTGGGTATATAACCCAGTGAATCCCTGTTTGGATAATACGCCAACCCTTCAAGTCCATCAAATACAATTTCATTGCTGCAATCAAACAGGTCTTTGTAAGCAATGTTTTTTATTTCGTTATTTAATTTGTAAACAGCTCCCGATTGGCCTGCCATTACTATATTCCTTGGATTCCAGCTTATTTTATAATGCCAGGGATTATCATCGCTTTCAGGCGCTACCAGGCCACCGCAATGGCTTTTAAAGGAACTGATCTTTCCGCCTTTTGCTTTTATATCATTAATGATCTGCATCGCACTCATATGATCAATGCCGGGATCAAGTCCCATCTCACAAATAAATAAAAGCTTGCGGTTGCTGATCTCATCCTGCAGGCTCTTCATCTTATCATCTAAATAAGATGCCGTTAATAAATGTTTGTAGTATTCAACACAATCTTTGGCCACTAAAAAATGCAGGGCAGGGGGCATCATAGAAATGACTACATGCGCCCTTTGTATAAGATCACCCCTTTGTTTTTCGTCAGTAACATCTAACTGAACGGCCTCGGCAAGCTTTGAATTTTTTGTTTTTAAAAGTATCTGCTCTTTATCCGTATCAGCAACAATAAATTTCCAGTTATTGGTTTCTGCTTCAGCAATTAAATAATCAATTAAAACCGTGGCCGATTTTCCGGCGCCTATGAGTACAATCGTTTTCAAGTAATAATGTTTTTGCGCAATTTAAAGCAATTGAAAGTAATGATTTATGCCACAAAACTTTTTTGCCACGGATTACACAGATAAACACGGATTTTTTTGTTTATTAAAGGTTTTTATCCTCCATGTATTTATTCGTGAAAATCTGTGTAATTCGTGGCTAATCTTTTGTAATCCTTGGCAAAACACTTCAGAAAAAAGCTATCCACAATGGCATAAAAAATGTGTGAAAATAACCCTTAAAAACCTTCTATTTAAAGTCCAAATCCGGGCATATTTCGGTATCTTCGCCACCTATAAAAATATATGGAAAATAACGACAATTTAAACGAAGAAAATCAACAGCCCGAAGGCGGAGATTATAACAACCGTGGCCGCATTATCCCGGTAAATATCGAGGAGCAAATGAAGACTTCCTACATTGATTACTCCATGAGTGTAATTGTAGGAAGAGCCCTGCCCGACGTACGTGACGGACTTAAACCTGTTCATCGCCGTGTTTTATATGGCATGAGCGAATTGGGTAATACCAGTAACAAGCCTTACAAAAAATCGGCCCGTATTGTGGGAGAGGTAATGGGTAAATACCATCCGCATGGTGATAAGGCCATTTACGATACCATGGTGCGTATGGCGCAGGACTGGGCTATGCGTTACAAAATGGTTGATGGCCAGGGTAATTTTGGCAGCGAAGATGGTGATCCGCCGGCTGCCATGCGTTATACCGAAGTGCGTATGCAGAAGTTTGCCGAAGCCATGCTGGAAGATATTGAAAAGGAGACGGTAGATTATCAACTCAATTTTGATGATTCGCTGCAGGAGCCAACGGTTTTACCAACCCGTATTCCGCAGTTGCTGGTAAACGGCAGCAGCGGTATTGCAGTAGGTATGGCCACCAACATGATGCCGCATAATTTGAGCGAAGTTGTGGATGGTTGCATTGCCTATATAGATAACAAGGAAATTACTGCTGAGGAACTCATCAAATATGTAAAGGGCCCCGACTTTCCAACCGGTGGGGTCATCTACGGATTTGAAGGTGTGAAAGAAGGTTTATTAACCGGCCGCGGAAGGGTAGTGCTGCGTGGTAAAGTAGATATTGAAATAGGCAAAAACGGTCGTGAAAAAATTGTAATTACACAGGTGCCTTACCAGGTTAACCGTGATAATTTGACGGCTAAGATCGGCGACCTCATCAACGATAAAGCCATTGAAGGCATCAGTGATGTAAATAATGAAAGTAATAATAAAGAAGGTACCCGAGTGGTGGTGGAACTGAAGAAAGATGCAGTGGCACAGGTTGTTATCAATCACCTGTACAAACAAACCGAATTACAGACTTCTTACGGTATCAATAATGTGGCATTGGTAAGAGGAAGACCAAAAGTATTGAACCTGAGAGACCTTATCAGCGAATTTGTATTGTTCCGGCATGAGGTTGTTGTACGTCGTACCCAATACGAATTACGCAAGGCCGAAGAACGTGCACATATTTTAGAAGGATACATCATCGCCCTGGATAACCTGGATGCAGTGATCAAACTCATCCGTGAATCATCTACACCCAATATTGCACAGGAAGGTTTGATGACGCAGTTTGGTATGAGTGAGATACAGGCCAAAGCTGTTCTGGAACTTCGTTTGCAGAGACTGACCGGAATGGAGATCAACAAGATCCGTGAAGAACATGCCGAGATCATGAAACTGATCGAGCATTTAAAACTGATTCTGGCCAATGAAGATATGCGCTACGATATCATCAAAAAAGAACTGGAAGAAGTAAAAGCGAAATTTGGTGATGAGCGTAAATCGGAGATCGTTTATGTAGGTGATGAGATCAATATGCTCGACCTGATTGAAGATGAAGATGTGGTGGTTACCATTTCGCATTTAGGATACATTAAGCGTACTACAGCCGACGATTACCGCCAGCAGCGTCGTGGAGGCCGTGGAGCCAAAGGCAGCAGCACCCGCCAGGAAGATTATATTGAACATCTTTTTGTAGCCAGCACACATGCATCCTTATTGTTCTTTACCGAAATGGGAAGGTGTTTCTGGCTGAAAGTATATGAGATTCCCGAAGGTGATAAAACCAGTAAGGGCAGGGCATTGCAAAATATGATACAGATTCCGCCGGATGATAAAGTAAGAGCGATTATTGATGTGAAGAGTTTTGATGATGAGGAATTTGTAGACAACCATTACATATTATTATGTACCAAGCAGGGTATCATCAATAAATCAAGACTGAAAGATTTCAGCCGCCCACGCCAGAACGGTATCAATGCCATCAACATTAACGAAGGCGATCAGTTGATAGAAGCCAAACTTACTGATGGCAATTGCGAAATCATGATGGCGGTTAAAAGCGGCCGTGCAATCCGTTTTCCTGAAGAGAAAGTAAGGCCAACAGGCCGTGGTGGTATTGGTGTACGGGGTATTGAAGTGGATGAAACCAAAGATGAAGTGGTAGGTATGATCTGCGTAAATAAAGATGATAAAGAAAGTACTGTGCTGGTGGTTAGCGCAAACGGATACGGAAAGCGAACCTTCCTGGATGATCCGGAAACCGGTGAAAATAATTACCGCATAACCAACCGTGGAGGTAAAGGCGTTAAAACAATCAGTGTGACTGCAAAAACGGGATCGCTTGTTGGCTTACTTGCAGTAACCGAAGCACAGGACCTGATGATTACCTGTGTAAGCGGTATTACCATACGCATGCCGGTGAACCAGATAAGTGAGCAGGGACGGGCAACACAGGGTGTTAAGCTGATACGGGTTGACGAAGGCGATGAAATTGCAGCTATTACCAAACTGGATGAAAAAGAGGACGAAGATGAAGTGATTTTAGATGAAGCCGGAAACAGAATTGTTTCTGAAACAGCAACTGACAGTGAAGTATCATCTGATGGAGATTCTGCTGCAGAACCTGAAGCACCGGCTGAAAGCTAAGTCATTTATCTACTGAATTATATTTTAAAACCCTGGTATTAATATCAGGGTTTTTGTTTTTAACAACATGATTGAACAGATGAATTTGATTGCAGAAACAATCTTCGCTCTGAGGTGGCAGGGGAGCATTAAAATATTCAGGCGTAGCGCCTGTTTAACATAATATTAATTATAGGCAAATTATTGTGTATTGAAACTCAGGCCAGTCTTGGCTTTAGTAAAAATGAAAATCCCTAACCCTTAAAATGACAAGCACCGGCCCATGTAGCCGGTGTTTGTAGTAAAAACAGTTTTATAAGTAACGACGAAGCCGATGCAATAGTTTTTATTTGCTAACTTACGTCTACTGATCGTGTTCGTAAAACTGTAAAATGAAAACTCAAAAGCTTTTTTTTATCGCTGCTTTACTGATAGGTTTGTTCCTGGTTACATGTTCTAAAAAACAGGAATCGGATATTAAGCCCAGATTATTGATCACTTTAAAAGATACTTCCGGTAATGCTGTGGCCGGTGCATCTGTAAGGTTATATAAGAATACAACGGATACCGGCATCACCAAAATATCCGATTCAACAGGTGTGGTAATCTTTACCGACCTGGAACCAACCGTTTATTACTGGCTGGCAACAAAGGGATGCAAAACAAATCATAACAGCCAGACAACTCTCAAAAGGGATTTAATTACCAATGCTGTTTTGTATGGCTATTCTGTAATGACAGAAACCGGCACATTAATTATCACAAATTCTTCAGCAGAACCTTATAAAGTAACAGATTCAGTTTTTACTGCCATGGTTTATATTGATACGCCATACATCTCCTGGCCAAAGATTGGTTCGTACCTGATACATAGCGAAAAACTGAGCACACCCGGAATAGGAAAAGATACTATGATACAGATAAATTGTGCTGATACAGCTGTAATAAGACTGCCTTATTAAAGAATAAATCCTGCTCATACAACTACTTTTCTATATGCAAACATCTTAGTTGCAAAATAAATGTTTGTGTATATTATGCAAAAAAAACTTTGAACACCTGATGGTAAATGATGCACAATTTGAGGATATTTACAATGAGCATAAGAACCTCGTTTATAATCTGTGCCTGCAATATGTACTTAATACCGAAGATGCCCGTGATATTACCCAGGAAGTTTTTGTAAAGGTTTATCAACGCTATCATCAACATGATCCTGCGCAGGCCTCATTAAAAACCTGGATCTACCGCATTACCATCAACCATTGCCTCGATTTTTTAAAAGCCCGTAAATCAAAAAAACGATTCGGGTTTATCAGCTCCCTTTTTCATGCCGATTCAAATGAACCAATAGAAGATGCAAGCCATGTTGATCATCCGGGTATTCAAACCGAGGATAAAGAAGCGATGCAAAATCTGCTGTTGATTATTCAGTCGCTGCCCGAAAACCAGCAAACAGCCATCATTTTAACTAAAGTTGAAGACCGGCCACAAAAAGAGGTAGCTGAAATTATGAACATCAGTTTAAAAGCTGTAGAATCGCTGCTGCAACGGGCAAAACAAACTATTCAAAAAAAATTAACAGAAACCGAAGGATTATAGAACAACAATCGTATAACTACTTAATTACGCTATTATGAATATTGATGACAAACTAAATTTACTGAAGCAGATAAAAGAGGTGGATGCCCCACCCTTCCTGCTAACCCGTATCAGGCAGCAGATTGATAACCTGGCCAATGTTGAAGCGCCGGTTAAATGGAAATGGGCATTTGCTGCTTCTGCTATCTTTATCATGGCGTTGAATGTTTCTATTCTCTTTAAGTCTAATGATACCACAGTATCAGCCGGTAAAAATGCCGGAATAGAAAATGTAGTTAAGTCAATGAATCTTACCAGCACTAATAACTTATACAATGAGTAAAATAAAATTATTAAGCATTGCAGTTATTGGCTTGTTGGCCATTAATATTGCTGTAGTTGCTTTTTTATTATTAAAGCAACCACCCCATCCACGTGAAGGCCGCCCGGGCCCTGGCAAAGAGGGCATGCAAGCAATGGAACAAACCGGACCAAAAAATATCATCATAGATAAACTTCATTTTGATAAAGAACAGGCTGCTCAATATGAAAGTTTAATTGAGCAACACCAGGCAATAATCAAATCTTTAAACGACAGTATTAAAGATGCCAAGAACGATCTTTATTTATCGCTCACCAATGAAAACTTTACCGGCAAAGATTCATTAATTGCAAAACTTGGCCTTTTACAGAGAAAAGTTGAATACACTCATTATGACCATTTTGCTGCTATCAAAAATATTTGCAAACCAGATCAGCTTGAAAATTTCGCAGAGCTTACAAAAGAATTAGCCCGTTTTTTTGCAGCACCAAAAAAAGATGGTCCGCCGCCGGGAGATTAAATCAGTTTTATACACTACTTTTTTACCAGATACTCATACTACAGATTTGCGGTACGAACAGGGTTTCTATAATTAATTGCCATTGTTAAATTAAAATGTATGTGCGTATTTCTATTGTGGCATGTATTCTTATGTGGTTAAAAAATGAACCACATGGGCACATAGAGAAACAATAATTACTCTTCTTACTTTTTTCTCTTAACAAAACTTTCAGAATCTCCGCAAAGGAATCCCGATAGGCACTCGTATAAATATCAAAAAAACAATTACACATGAAAAAAGAACTAACAGGAATTTTATTAGCAGCAGTGATCTTTACTGCATTCAGTTGCAAGTCATCAAAAGAATCAGCAAGTAATCGTTCGCAACAGGGAGGCCAACCCACTGTAGCCGAAATATTTCAACAAATGGATACCAACAAAGACACCAAATTATCAAAAGACGAAGTAAAGGGGCCGTTGCTCACCGACTTTGCTAAAATTGATACCAACAGCGATGGCTTTATTTCTGTACAGGAATTAGAGAAAGCACCAAAACCAAGCGGACAAAGGCCTCAGCAGGGCCAGGGCGGTCAGCAAGGACCTCCAGGAAGAAACTAGAAAACGCAATCTAACAATTTCCAGCAAACCGAAGGGTTTTTGAAATAGTATCGTATAACAAGTATTCATTCAATTAAATTATAATCGTGAAACTAATACTCAACGCCTTCCTTTTATCAGCTTTATCTGTATTGTTAGCTGCTGCAGGCTGCAAAAAAACTGATACAGTTGTTGCAGCAACAGAAGATGCAGTTGTTATACCAGTTGATAAAACAAAATTTTTATCAGGTGGTTTATCAGTAGCAATAACTACCGAGTCGAGAACTTTATCAGACGGGAGCACCGGTGATTGTTATAAAATAACAGTTACAAGCATCCCCACTGATCATACAATGGGGCCATGGTGTCCAACAAATATCAGTGATGATGCAACAAAAGGCGGCATCTGGTTACAAAGCGGCAATGTGTATGATGTAGATGGAGCCTTTGTACAAAACCTCGCTACTTTTTATAACGATAATACCTGGATGATGTACAATGCCAGTACTGGCGCCATTACCAAAACACTTACCCAGGCAGATTGTGCAGCCGCTGCAAATCCGAATGTAGGTAGTCAATACAGAAACTATTGTGTAGAATGTTTACCATCATATGTGGCAGGTTTAACGCATACTTATTATATTCCTGTTACACCCAAAAAAGCAACTACAGCATACACATTTGCAACAGGGCCTGGCCCTGGAGCTGCCGGACCAAGTGTAAGGGGCCTTGCATTTAATGGAGTAGTGTTTGATGCGCCGGCTCCGGTAAATAATATTTTAGCCGCATATACATTGGCACCATTTGATGATGCAGGTGGACATATAAATTTAGCAGCGGGTTATCACTATCATGCTGCAACTGGTTTGTCCACTAAAATTTCACAAACCGATGGCCATGCAGCGATGATTGGATATGCACTCGATGGTTATGGCATATACGAAAGATTAAGTGCTACCAATACAGAGTACACAGATCTGGATGCAAGCCGTGGGCATTACGATACCATAAGAGGCTATCACTATCATGTGGACAAGGCAGGTAATAACAATTTTATAAATGGGCTTCGTGGCGTGTATGCCAACTAAAAAAAATTATATGAAATTCTTTTCAATCTTTTTATTATTGTTGATGAGTTTAGGCAGCTATGCTCATCAACCCGATTTATCAACTGTTGTTGTTTCAAAAACCGATGATGGCAAATATGTGATGCAGATAACCGGTTCATTAACCGCCTTTGAAGGCGAAGTAGATTATATCTTCGGAAAAAATGCATACAAAACAGCCGATGAATTCAGAGAACTGGTGATTAAACATTTTAGAAAAAACACTTCCTTTATTGTTAATGGCCAGGCACTGGTATTTGTAAAACCCGAAGTTATTTTAGGGCACGAAACAAAATTAGTTGTTGAAGTATTAGGCTTACCCGAACAAATCAATTCTATTGATTTAAAAAGTTCGATGTTCAGTGATATGTACAATAATCAATCGGTAGTTATGATGATTGGCAAAGAATTTCCGAATGATAAGTATATTCTAAACAATGATAACAGCCAGCAAATAAAGTTAGAAACAAAGGACGGCAAATGGAATAACATCATACAAGCGGGATCAATCCCCGATGCAAAGAATACTTTTTACCTGCTGTTGCTTTTGGTTATTCCTTTGGTTTATTTTCTTGTTAAGCTGATAAAAAGAAAAAATATAACGTTAACCGAAAATTCAAATACTATTTTATTTCAATCATGAAAAGCAAATGGCTGAGTAAACCATAAATTTTTTAATTGAGTTACATGAAAAAGTGTGAATATGAGTAGTCTTTTAGTTCTTGCAACCAGTGTTTTCTTTCTTAATGCTGTTTCAATTAACAGCGTAATGCCAGAGGAAAATAAATTTGAACAAGCTGAATCTGTTAGTCAGTCATCTCAAATAAGTAGTAAAAATAAAACAGCGGCATCAAGCAGTTTTGATACGATTCCGGTTTATGATTTTAAAAACCTGGAACCATTATTATATACCAAAAGCAAAAAAACGCATATCGTAAATTTTTGGGCTGTATGGTGTACACCTTGTGTAAAGGAACTGCCTTATCTGGAGGCATATGCAAAAAACAATCCTGATACAGAACTTTTGTTGGTAAGTCTCGATTTTCCGGAAGACATGAACAGCAAGTTGATTCCATTTTTAAAAAGTAAAGAAATTACATCTAAAGTTGTTGTTTTGGACGACCCGGATGCAAATAGCTGGATTGACAAAGTTTATCCAAACTGGTCGGGTGCCATTCCGTTTACAATAATCTTTAACAACAGTAATCGTTCTTTTCATGAAAAGACTTTTGAAAGTTTAGAAGATTTACTACAAACAATAGATAAAACAATAAATAAAAATTAAACAGAATTATTATGAACAAAAGAGTCCTTAAAACCGCTTTAATATCCATGTCCGCATGCATCTTGTTTTTTAGTCAAAACAGCCATGCACAAACAAAAGAGACGAATCCTGCAAACCAACCGGAAAACAGACCTGGTCCACCTAACGGAGGAAGACCCGGCGGAGGCGGCAGTCCGGAGCAATCTGAATCTTTAGCGCAAATGAAAGGATTTAAACTTGGCGATAAAGCAACAGATTTTTCTCTTAAAAATATTGATGGAAAATTGATTTCGTTAGCGGGTTTAAAAAACGCAAAAGGCTATATAGTAGTTTTTACATGCAATGAATGTCCGTTTGCAAAATTGTATGAAGACAGGTTAATTGCTTTGAACAACGAATACGCACCTAAAGGCTATCCTGTAATAGCTATAAATCCCAACAGTCCGGAAAACGCAGCTGAAGGTTACGAAGCGATGCAAAAAAGAGCGAAAGAAAAAGGGTTTACATTTCCGTATCTTGTAGATGAAGGGCAGAAAATATATCCTAAATATGGTGCACTTCGTACACCACATGTATTTTTATTGGATAAACAACTGGCGGTTAAATATATTGGTACAATTGACGATAACGCCAGGTCGGCAACAGATGTAAAAGTGAAATATGTTGAAAATGCAATTCAATCACTTGAAAATGGAGCGGAAATCAGTCCAGCTTTTACAAAAGCAATTGGATGTCCGATAAAAGCAAATTCAAAATAAGATTAGCAACAAAAATAGTAGGTATGAAAATCAAAAATATATTGACAATCGCAGTGTTGCTGTTTTTTGCTCCGTTGTTTATCTGGGTTGGTTGCAACAGCAAAAAACTCAGCAACACAACTGCAACTAAATCTGATGAAGTAGTAATACCCGTAAACCCCGATTTATTTATTGCAGCAGGATTGACAGAACCTATCACAAAAGTGAACTACAAACTTTCGGATGGCAGTACGGCCGAGTGCTATAAAATTGTAACCAATTCCACTCCTTCCGAACATCAGATGGGGCCCTGGTGTCCGGATAATATCAGTGACGGTGCCGATAAAGGCGGCATTTGGATGGAGGGTGGTAAAACTTATGATGTAGATGGAGCTTTTATTAAAAACCTGGCAACCTTTTATAAAGATGCTACCTGGAAAATGTATAATGCCGATGGCAGTATTAATGTAACAAAAACTAAAGAAGCATGTGAAGCAGCGGCAAGGCCGGATGTTGACCCGACATATAAAAATTTCTGTGTGCAGTGTCTGCCCTCCTATCTCGAAGGTTTAAAACAAACATTTTATATTCCGGTTGTTCCGGTAAAGTCAGCTGCCAGTGCAAATAACAACTTGCCACCCGGCCGGCCGCAAGGTGACAGGCCTCCCGGTCCTCCTACCGGAAATCAGGGTGGCGCAATCCGCAATGCTCCAAGAGGCGGCGGTGGCGGATCCGTAATTGGCATTGCTTTCAATGGTGTAAATTTCGACCCACCTGCACCTACATCGGAAATATTGGCGGCATACACACTTGCGCCATTGGATGATAATGGCGGACATGTAAATCCCCATGCTGGTTATCATTACCATGCCGCTACCGGCAAAACAAAAAAGGTAAAACAAACAGACGGCCATGCAGCCATGATTGGTTATGCCATGGACGGTTATGGCATGTTTGAATTGTTAGACGAAACCGGAGCAGAACCTTTGAAATTAGATGAGAACCGGGGACATTATGATGCTGTTCGTGGGTATCATTATCATGTAGGCCCTGCAGGTGGCAATAAGTTTATCGGAGGTTTCAGAGGGGTGACCGGTTCATTTTCTGCTTCATTTTAATTTACACCGAAGGATTAGCAAAAAACGCTCGTATAATCATCTATACCAGTAAAAAAACATTTATGAAATCAGCCAGAAACATTTTCCTTAGTGCATTAGCTTTATCTGTTATTACAGTCAGTAGTTGCAAAAAAAGTACAGATGACACGGGTACGGGTACAACTCCCGGAACTGTATCAACAACAAGCGTAGTAACTGCAAAATATACCAGTGCAGTTACCATAGCTACAAGTGGCGGCAGCATTACTTTAAGAAGCAATGGAACACCTGCCCACGTTTCTCCATACTGGGGTGTAGGCAATGCCTTGTATGAAGCACCGTCTTTGCCGGGGCAAACTACAAACCCTGGCATTATAGGTGTGCAGAACTATGCTATGACTATACCCACAAATCCTGCGGAAGCATCTACTAAAGAGGCAACAACACTTGGCCCTATAGGAATGGCGCTCAATGGCGTGCCAATTTATAATGACAGGGAAGGTGGAAATGTGCCGGTAGATGCTGGCGTACTCACATCTATGGACAGAGCGGGAGCACACCCAGGTCCAGGCAACACCTATCACTACCACTTTACAGGAGATTTTACCGGCAACGACGATGCAAATTTGATTGGTTTTTTGAGAGACGGATTTCCCATTTATGCAAGAAAAGATAATGATGGAAGTTATCCCACAAATTTAGATGCCAATGGTGGGCATGTTGGAACCACTGCCGATTTTCCCACTGCCATTTATCATTATCATGCGTCCAATACAGCTTACATGGGCAGCAGGTTTTATGTTTTAAAAGCAGGAAGTTATAATGGTACTAAAGGAACATTTACGTTTTAATTTATTATTTATCGGTTCAGCCTTAATTTTTTTATTGAGTTGTACTGATAAAGAAATTGCAAAGAATGAGAAGGATACCGTTCCTTCTTCATTCTTTGTAGATACTACATTGATAAAGAAAGACACGGTTTTATCAACTGTTGATAAACTTGTGCTCAACAATGGATTGTATTATTATAACAACCTTGCTTATTCAGGTTATATAAAAAAACTTTATCCTGATAATAGTGTTGAATCGATAGCGGGGTTTTTAAACGGTATGTTGCAGGGAAGGTCTGTGAGCTTTTACCAAACCGGGCAGCTACGTGATGTTAGAATGTACAAGGAGAATAAAAGCTTTGGTAAAAGTTACGGTTATTGGGAAGATGGAAAAATAAAGTTTGAATTTTATTATCTGGATGACAAACGCCATGGCAGCAACAAGCAATGGTATAAAAGCGGCCAGCCTTATGCCTTCATGAATTTTAAAGACGATAAGGAAGACGGTATGCAGCAGGCCTGGCGTGAAAATGGAAAACCATACATCAACTACGAAGCCAAAGATGGCATGCGCTACGGACTGCAGAAATCCAATTTGTGTTATACCCTGGTTGATGAAAAATTCAAATCGAAATGATAAAGAACATTACAGCATTTTTATTTTTATGCATACTGATTTCCTGCAAAGAGGAAGGAAGAAAATTGCCTTATTACGATACGGCCGATTATACACCTAAGTGGGAAATACCAGACAAAAACAACTTTCACAGCATCAGGAATTTTATGCTGGTTGACCAGGAAGGAAAAACGTTTACCGAAAAAGACCTTGATGGAAAAATAACGGTGGCTGATTTTTTCTTTACCATCTGCCCCGGCATTTGTCCTAAAATGGCGGTAAGCATGGAAGGCATTCAAACTGAATTTATAAATGACAAAGATATTCAACTCATCTCCCACTCTGTTATGCCGGGCAAAGACAGTGTGCCGGTTTTAAAAGCCTATGCAGCCGAAAAGAATGTGAAATATAATAAATGGAAACTGCTCACCGGCGATAAATCAGAAATTTACGACCTTGGCCGAAAATATTATTATGTAGAAGAAGACCTGGGCGTAAACAGCGATACCAGCATTTTTTTACACACCGAAAATTTTGTGTTGGTTGATAAGAACAGGCATATCCGGGGTATTTATAATAGTCTTGATAATAACAGCATGGCAGCTCTGGTGAATGATATAAAGGAATTAAAAAAAGAAGATTAGTGTACAAAAGACTTCCGAAGTTTTATAAACTTCGGAAGTCTTACAACCATTCAATTTAGAATTAGCCCATCCCCTTAACTAAGCGTATTTTTGCTGCTATGCAACAAATTAATATACCGCTTATTCTCAGCAGTCTTGGTTTTGATAAACTAAACGAAATACAGCAAGCTTCGCTTGAAGCCAATGCAAAAAATGATAACGTAGTTTTATTATCAGCCACAGGTTCAGGTAAAACACTTGCTTTTCTATTGCCGCTACTGGAAACACTTGACCCTGAGATCAGTCAGCCGCAGGCTTTGATCATAGTACCGAGCAGGGAGTTAGCTATTCAGATAGATGATGTGTTCCGTAAAATGCAAACGGGCTTTAAAGTAACCCTTTGTTATGGTGGGCATAAAAGAGAGACCGAAGAAAATAATTTAAAGGAAGCCCCTGCCCTCATCATCGGTACTGCCGGCCGCCTGGCCGATCATATCCGCAGAAATAATTTCAGCCTGGATAATATTACCACATTGGTGCTGGATGAATTTGATAAATCACTGGAACTTGGTTTTACTGAGGAAATGAGTTTTATTATCGGCTCTTTAAAAAATATTAAAAAGCGAATACTTACTTCTGCAACCTTCGCAGTTGATATCCCCTATTTCATTGGAATTAAAGATCCCGTTCAACTTGATTTTTTACCTGAGCAGGAGAACATCGATAATATGCTGCAGATAAAATCTTATTTCAGCGATGATAAAGACAAAGTGCCGGCTCTATTTAAACTGATCTGTTATCTGGGCAACCGTTCAACCGTTGTTTTTTGCAACCACCGGGACTCGGTGGAACGCACCAGTAATATGCTGAAAGAAATGGGCATACTGAATGTGTTTTATCATGGCGGCATGGAGCAGCAGGAACGGGACAGTGCGTTGTGCAAATTTCGCAATGGCACCAGCAATGTGCTGGTAACAACTGATCTTGCCAGCCGTGGTTTGGATATTCCCAACATCCGCTACATCGTACACTTTCACTTACCAAATACCGAAGATGCATTTACACACCGCAACGGACGCACGGCCCGTATGGATGCCAGCGGTACAGCAATTTTAATTTTATCGGCCGAGGAAAAATTACCGGAATATATTGGCGAAGTGGAGCATATTGAATTGAATGGCGATTATGAAATTCCGGAAAAACCGAAATGGAGCACACTTTTCATCGCCGCAGGTAAAAAAGATAAAGTGAATAAGATTGACATTGTTGGTTTTTTGGCAAAGAAAGGTCAGTTAAAAAAAGAAGATATCGGTATTATTGAAGTGAAAGATTTTTTCAGCTTTGTTGCCGTACGTAAGGTAAAAGTTGGGCATGTACTTGAGCTGATCAAAAATGAAAAAATCAAAAATATAAAGGTTAAGATTGAGATAGCCAGGTAGCAATCATATTTCAAATTCAATTGTACGCATAGCGATTCCTTTCCCACCCGCCATCAACCTTGTAATCTTATTATCGGGTATATCCAGGTCAACATGGATCAAGCTTGGCGAAGGAGTTTGCATAAACCAGCCCTGCTCAATTAAAAACTGTTTTTTCCTTAGGCCCATCTTATCATACAAATAACAGGCAAGCGGGCCGGCAGCCATACCGGTACCCGATTCTTCAGGTATTCCATAAAAAGGTCCAAACATCCTGGCTGTTGCATCTCTTCCTGCTATCACAGTTTCCAAAGCAAAAACATAGTAACCGATGAGTCCGTATTTTTCGCTGATGGCTGATATCAGTGCTGCATCAATCTGCAGATTTTTAAGTGTGTTTTTTTCTTTTAAGCCAACCAGCAGAAAGGAATTACCGGTGTTAACAACAAGTGGCATCGCTGCATCAATAAGGTCACTGTGTTTGATGCCAAGCGATAAAAGAATTTTATCCATATCTGCATCAACCGGAATATAAGCAGGCGCCAGTTGTTCCATATAGGCATTATCGCCTTGCAGTAATATTTTTCTGATGCCATCAACAGTTTCTTTTGAAGAAATTTCTTTACTGATTTGTCCGTACTGTTTCATGTAAGAAAAACCGGCAATGGTTGCATGACCACAGTGTGCGATACGCTTTGAGGGTGTAAAAAAATCAAGTTTATAATCCGCAATTGCAGAAGAAGAAATAAATGCAGTCTCGGCTAAACCCACACGGGTGGCTATCTGTTGCTTGTCTTCGTCTGTAAGATTGTCTGCATCAAATACAACGCCTGCAGGATTTCCGCCTTTATCGTTATCAACAAAACCGTTTACAATCTCTACCTTAATTTTTTTCAGAACTTTCATTTATTGAATCCTTGCTTTTTTAATACCAAAATAATAAACCCATACAATAAAAAATAACTGCAACGGTATTCTGAACCACAGGTAATTAACACCCTGGCCATCATAATTTGCCATTTTTATATTTACATGATGAATGGCGGCATAAATATTTGCCGGCAATATCATGATAAAGAAAAGGATCAGCAGCCAGGCCGTTAATCTCTGAGAGCGGGGAAACAGTAAGCCGATGGCTGCTGCAATTTCAATGACACCTGTTAAATAGATCAGTTCTTTTTCATTGGGAATAAATTCGGGGATCATCATTGCCATTCCTTCCGGAAATAAAAAATGACCGATTGCTGTAAACAGCAGCATCACACTCATGGCTAGTTTTCCGGCAAAGGCCAACATCCATTTTTGCCTGATGATCTTTGTACTGATTGCGGTGAGCAGAAAAATTACCAATAAAACAACTAAGGGCTCCATTTGCTTTTTTAAATTTTAAGAAGTGTATAAAGTTCTAGCAGAATTATATTTCGGGCAAGTGAAATCGGAATAAACTGTATTTTAAAGGGGATGAATTACGGAAATTACAGGTTCAACTGTAAATTAAAAATGGAGCTATCTTTTCCTGCCATTCTTCCTCAAATCCTGTTGATACAATATTTTCTGATTTGAGCTTAACATAACTGTTTTTAACACCGAGTAACTTATCTAAATGTTTTTCTCCTGTGGGATTCGCTACTGTTTTGTACAGCCTTTCAGAGCAATATTCAGGGAATAACAGCAGCAGTTTCCAGATGATTGAAATACCTGTCTGTACGGGCCTGAAAAGGTTTTCATCAGTAACAGAAATAGATAAACCGTAACAGGTTTCACTGGAATACAGGCTTGAATTCGGTATATAGTTAATTTCAGAAAATTGTACACCCGGTAATTGTAAATCATTTATCTCTTCAATTAATACAGTGCTGTTGAGCCATGGTGCTCCAAAAATTCTGAAAGCTTTATCGGTACCCCTGCCTTCATTAATATGTAATCCTTCCAATAGTCCTGTACCGGGGTAACATAAGGCAGTTTCAATAGTTGAAATTGCAGGAGATGTAGGTGTAAAGTGGAAGTTGTTTTCCGCAGCGGTTTTATTTCTATTCCACCCGGTTATTGGAATGACAGTGAGATCAGTCTTTATGTTTTGGCTTGCTGAAAAATAATGAGCCAGTTCCCCCAACGTACAACAATGCCTGATGGGAATACTCCACCTGCCGATAAATGAAGAACAACTTTCATCAAGCATGGGCCCTTCTGCCTTTTTCATATCTCCGCCAATTGGATTGGGCCTGTCTAAAATTATCAGTGGCTTATCATATAAAGCACATGCTTCCATAACGTAAGTCATGGTCCATAAATAAGTGTAAAAGCGGCAACCCACATCGGGAATATCAAACAGCACTAAATCCACATCAGCCAGGTCTTCTTCTCCGGGCATCAGATGATCACCATAAAGGCTTATTACCGGTAATGCAGTAACCGCATCAATAGTATTATCTTGAAATGCTCCATCAATACCTTTTGCTGCAATACCATGTTCAGGCGAAAAAAGCTTGATGATATTAAAGCCTTTGTTGAGCAGTGCTGACCTTGTGAGTTCATTTTGGGAAGTAAGGGCAACATCATTTGTAACCAAAGCAATCTTTCTATATCCGAACTCATGTTTTTGCAATAAAAAATGATCAATACCAAAAATTGTTTTTTGCATAGGGTTCGCTAATTTAATTCGCCTGCCTTTTCATGATCATCATATTTATTTCTGAGGTTTGGCAATTCCATTTTCAAATCGTTCAAAATTTTATGATGTGCCGGAGAACTGGTTAAACTCATAGCTGCGGGTGATTTTAAAAGCTCAATTAACTTTACTCAATTTTTGAAACCTTTTATGAACTGTTTTACATCTTTCTCAAAAGCAGTTGCCTCATTAAAAAGAAAAGAATGCTGTATTGGAACAACATAAATGGGAAAGTCTTCCAGTTCGGTCACAAATTTTTCCAGCCTCACTGCATCTTTCTCGGTGGTTAATACAACCTTCCTTTCAGAATTTATTTTCTCAAACCATTCTTTAATATCCTTTAAATCGTTGCTGTGAAAAATATGGTGATCGGCGTAACGAAGCATATCATATGAATGGGTATGTTGGGTAAGATATATTTTTAATGGAGCCGGGTTTGCAATACCGCAAACCAGCAGTATGTTATAATCTGTAATGTCAATCACCTGTTTTGTAAAAAGATGATAAGGTTTATCATAAACTATTGCCGTAAAATAAACAGTTTGTTTTGCAGTTGGATTTATTTCAGCAATAATCTTTAGTTTTTCAGTTTCCGTGAGGCCAGGCTTACACTTGGTAACTATGATGATGTCTGCTCTTTTGTTGCTGCTCCTTACATCACGCAGACCGCCTGCAGGTAAAATTAAATCACGGGTATATAAATTGGTGTAGTCAGTAAGTATGATATTAAGACCGGCCTGCACCTGCCTGTGCTGAAAAGCATCATCGAGGATAATTACTTCCGTTTCTGGCCGCTGATGCAGCAACTGCGGAATGGCCACTACCCTTTCTTCGCCAACGGCAATAGTAACATCCGGAAATTTCTGGTGAAACTGCATGGGCTCGTCTCCAATCTCAAGTGCGGTTGTATTTTCATCTGCAATAGCAAAACCTGTAGTCTTCCTTTTATACCCACGGCTGAGTGTGGCTGTTTTATAATTATTTTTTAAAAGCCTGACCAGGTATTCTGTCATAGGTGTTTTGCCGGTACCACCTGTTGCCAGGTTGCCTACACAAATAACAGGGAAATTAAAGGACGAAGATTTTAAAATATTCTTATCATACAGTTTATTACGCAGCCAGATTATTCCACCGTAAATCCAGGTGATTGGTAAGAGAAGATATCTGGAGCTTTTTAGCATGGTATTATTCAGTTGATGGATGATGGTACATTGTTCACAGTTAACCTTTAAATTAACTGATTCTGCTATGAACCATGAACAATGAACCATCAACTATTTATAAAGATAGAAAAGATAGTGGTGCCATAATTACGTTCGGTTTTATAATGGGCAAATTTTTTATAATCGTTTCTTGGCGTATGTTCCAGTACAAACCAGCCATCGGGCTTTAACAGATTGTGTTCAAAGATTTTCAACGGCAGATCATCAATGGTTGTTAATGCATAAGGCGGGCCTGCAAAAATAAAATCGTATTGTCCACGGGATCCTGCGGGCTGGTTGCTGCTTTCAATAAACCTGAACACATCCGATTTTACGACATTAAAATTTTCAAAGCCCAGTTCTGCAGATGTTTTCTTAATAAAATCGTACATCCTATTGTCCTTCTCTACAATGGTAATTTCGGGGGCTCCCCTGCTGGCCAGTTCGTAACTGATGCAACCGGTTCCGCCAAAAAGGTCAAGCACTTTTAATTCGCCGATCTCTATATTATTCTGAATGATATTAAATAAACCTTCTTTGGCAATATCAGTAGTGGGCCTGGTATAGGGCATCTTCGCAGGTGGATTTATTCTTCTGCCTCCATGTATACCGCTGATTATACGCATGAAGCAAGGGCAAATAAATGTGTAAAAAAATGCGGAGGATGTTCTTCTATTTCATCATAATAAGAAAAATTACCCGGCAGGCTGTCAAATTCAATGAGTAAAAAATATTTATAAATGGCTGCATACAGGTTCGATTTTTCATCAACCAGTCCGCTGATGTGCAGGGTGACTTTATTGGGCTGTACATCAAAACTTTTACAAACATTCAACAGGTGGTAGGCAGTATCTTCAGGGTTGTCATAAACAAAATTCTGTATAACCTGCAATTTATCCTGTTTACATAACATCAGCGTTAGGCTGCTGCCGTAAAAAACAGCGTAAAGATGATTGCCATCACTCATTTCCCTGTTCACCATCGTGGTATACTGATGCGTTTGTGTTGCGTAGGGTAAATACGCTGTAAAAAGCTCATGCACAGGTTCAGGCACCCGGTAAATATTATGAAGATTATGTTTATACAAAAAATCACTCTTAGTTACCCCTGTATTTAAATCACCGTAAACAAGGTTCAGCATTTCATTATTCTTATCATCATTCACCAGGCCGCCGGGTACTAATATACTTTCGGGAAACGACCAGAAAATATGTGTTTTGGCATACTGCCTGGTCAATAAATTTTCAGTTTGTAATATTTCCTGCAGCTTTTCGGCAAGTTCCGGCCGGGTTAGTTTATTTGAGAATGAATAGCTGACCACTGCCTTAAAATAATTATCGGCACCGAGTATAACTGCGGAAACGCCCATTGGACCTGCTTCTACAAATAATTGTGCAGTTTCAGTCTCCAGTAATGAGGCCTGTATGTCAAAAGATGGATTCACATGTTGTATTTGGGTTGGCAAAATAAGATATTTTTGCTGACTTTATGGACAGTACGGCTATAACTAAAAATTTAAAAGTAGAGGTTACCAATAAACAGATACTGTCTATTGCATTACCCATTACACTGGCGATACTTATTCCGCAGATCAATATGCTTACCAACAGCATTTTCCTGGGCGATTTAAGTACCGAGGCGTTGGGCAACGCAGGTATTACCGGTGTTTTCTATTTAATTTTTGCAGTAGCAGGCAATGGATTGAATAATGCACTTCAGGCTGTTTTTTCAAGATATGCCGGAAGCGGAGACCATGCTGCTTTTAAAACAATCCTGTCGCAGGGCATCAGGATATGTTTACAATTTGCAGTGGCTGGTATTTTGATTACCTGGTTTATTGCCCCATTGATACTTGAACCTATTGCTGATGCAAAATCCTATGCATTGCAAATAAGTTTTTTAAAGATCAGGATATTAGGCCTCCCCTTTTTGTTTTTATTCCAGATGGGAAATGCATTTCTGGTTTCCACACTTAATAGCCGCTATTTAATGATTGCTTTTGCTTTTGAAGCCGGCATAAATATCGCCCTCGATTTTTTACTGATAAAAGGCCGCTGGGGTTTTCCGGCCATGGGTTTTAACGGTGCTGCGGTTGCTTCGGTTATTGCTGAAATTTCAGGCTTTATTGTCATTCTTGTTGTGTTGTACCGTACCGGACTTAAAAAGCAATACGGTTTACTTAAATCATTTGTTTATGATAAGGTAATAACAAAAAAGATCATCAATATTTCTGTTCCGCTGATGCTGCAGTATGTGCTGAGTGTTACAACATGGCTTGTATTTTTTATGCTGATTGAAAGCCTGCACAGCGATGTGTACAAAGCCATCAGTAATACCATGCGTAATGTATTTGGCATAGCCGGTGTTTTTATCTGGGCATTTGCCAGTACCGCCACTGTAATGGTAAGTAATTTAATGGGGCAGCAAAAAGAAGAGCTTGTTCTGACTGCCATCAATAAAATTGTAAAGTTGTGCATGATCCTCTGTGTTTTTATTTGCCTTGTTGTAAATATTTTCCCTGGCGCCTTTTTCAGCATATTCGGTCAGGGCGAAGATTTTGTACGGCAGGGTATTCCGGTACTACGGGTTGTTTCTATTGACCTCTTGCTGATGTGCCTCGCCAATATCTGGCTCAACGGCGTAACCGGTACAGGCAAAACAAAAGTGAACCTGGCTATAGAATTAGTTGCCATCACCCTGTATATGATCTATACCTGGATAGTTATAAAAGTTCATTTCGTATCATTGGCCGTTGCCTGGACGAATGAGTTTGTGTACTGGGGAGTGATTTTTACTATGGCGTATTTTTACCTGAAGAGCGGCAGATGGAAGGCAAAGTAAATAATTCAGGCTTTGCAATTTCCTAAAAGTTACTGCATTTAATAAATGTGGTTTTGCAGATAATCATTATAGCCGTGGCTTATTGTATAACTGAACTACATTACTCCTATTATTTTATCTGTAAAATTATATTTATGAAAAAGTATACTTCTGTTCTAATCATGATACTTATTGTAATGTTTGCACAGGCGCAAACCGCTTTCAAATTGGAAGAGGTTTATAAAGATGCTAAAACCAATATACAAATCCTGAAACCTAAGGAGTTTATTTCTGCAACACCGGCAAATGAAATTTGGCTGATAAAAAGCCTTTTGACGCCCGGCACCAAATCAAGGGTAACGGTTAAGTTAGAAAAGACTTTTCCTGAAAATGGGGATATTCATAACCTGTATGCATTTTACTACGCAGGCATACTTTTAAAAGGCGCTGATTTTGCAATTCATTCTAAAAACGGTAAAATATTTCTTACAAATGGATTGATACCAAGAATTGAAAGCGACTTGGATATCCTACCAAAAATTACAGTATCAGACGCTGAAAAAAATGCAGAAGGGTCTTTCCTTCTGAGGCATAACATTAATAAAAATGGTCAATCGATTTCTGCGCAAAATAAAGATTTAGTTTTTTTCTATAAGGAAAACAAGGCTGTTTTGTCATATATTATTGAAACGGGCCGAAGTAAGGGTTGGACAGAAGAATTTAATTACATTAATGCGGGTACTGGAGAAATTTTATTGAATATGCCTATAATTTGTAAGGCCTATTCAACTGAAAAGTCAAACCTTATCGGGCAAAGCGATCTAACAAAGAATATTCTGACTCCCGTGCCGCCGAATGCAACTGCTCGTGGTGCTAGTTTATATTCCGGCCTTAATTTAAGATTCACATCAGATAGCTATAGCGGACAATTTCGCTTATGGCAAAAACCAGATCCTACTCAGGCGACATATATTAAAACACTAAATGGCAACTATAAGATTGGCTACGATCTTATAGAAGCAAATGCTACTGATTTTTTCGATGCTGATAATTTATGGACGGCTGCAGAACACCCTAACGACAAGCAGGCGATTGATGTTCATTGGGGAAATAGTCTGGTCTATAGTTATTTTCAGACGGAACATAATCGGCAGAGTTTTGACAATTATGGCGGGGATATAAAAGGGTATGTTCACTCAATATTTGAAGGAGGGGGTGATCCTGCTCATAATAATGCCTTCTGGCATCCACAAAAGCAAGCTTTTTTTTATGGTGATGGTGCCGGAGCCTTCACTCCCTGGGTGTCATTGGATCTTTGTGCTCATGAATATGGGCATGGAGTGGCCCAATTTAGTACTGCGCAACTTCCCTTGAGTTTAGATCCACTTGTTGGTGCAATAAGTGAGGGTTTCAGTGATATTTGGGGTGCAACTGTCGAGAAGTACTATTTTAATGACCTAAATAATCCTAACGTTAGCAAACAGAATTGGAGAATATTCGAAGAGTTTGAACCATCACATCAAGGTCTACGGATTCCTAAGTCTCCCAGTTCGATCGGGCATCCCGACAGTTATCAAGGTAACAATTGGAATTTCAGCTGTGTTCCTGGTGGTGAATGTGGGAAATATACTAATTGCGATCTTTTAAATCACTGGTACTATTTAGTAGTTGAGGGAGGTGATGGATGGAATGGTAACGGAACAAGCCATGCAAATCCCCCTTATCCGCCCAATTCATTTCATTGGAGTGTAACTGGCATAGGCTTGCAAAAGGCAGCACAAATTGTGTATAAGACATTACAGCTATTAACTCCGCAGTCTGTTAATTGGTTTACAACCCGAGACATGTCTATACAAGCCGCTCAAATATTATTTGGCTCTGGTTCGGCTGAAGAAATTGCAGTGACCAACGCATGGTGCGCTGTGGGTTTAAGCAATGGCAATTGTTGTTTCAATACAGCAGAAATCGTTGGTTCCGAATCAGTGTGTTCAGAGGGAATATATTCAATAACTACGCCTCAAGGAACTTCAGTTACATGGTCGACAAATCAAACACCTCCAGTTATTCTTACTTCAGTGACACCAACTCCTCCCTATACTTCCAGCGTGAGAGTCAAACCAAACGGTTATCTTGGTCAATTCACATTAACTGCAACAATTACCGGTGGAAGTTGCGGTACTGTTCAATCTTCGAAAAGCATTACTGCATCCTCAGGCCAGGCCCCCAGTTGCAGTACCCGTCACGCATACCAGACTTTAAATGGCTACCAAACTAATTTATACGGATGTACATTCTTAACACAGCTCAGGTATGTTGATGGTAATCCAATGAACGGCCAGGAATATTATACAACAGCCTGGGTAGAAGACCAGGACCCCTATGCAATAATTTCATGGTCGTTTGTTAGTGCAAGCGGCAATTCAGCTTATTTAGCAAACGGGGCAAATGTAGAAGTATTTATCAATACCCATTCTCCGAATGGCTGGATACGCCTGCGGTGTACCACTAGTAACGTTTGTGGCTCTTACTCCAGAGATTATTGGTTTACACCTCAAGGGTCATCGGCTAAATGCCAAGTACCAGGTTTTGACCCCAATTGCATAATAGTAGCTGAAAGACCTGCGATCATAACTGAGCCTGGCCTGGATAAAATATTACTTAGCCCTAATCCAACAAATGGACAGTTTAAGATATCACTTGTTTCAGACGAAAAAGATGCATTTATCAGAACTATCAGGATTAGGACCAAGATGGGCGTACAGGTTTATCAGCAGGATTTTAAAAATTCTCAAAAAGAGCAATTGATAAATCTCTTTAGTCTGCCTACCGATATTTATATGGTAGAGGTATTTGATGGTAAAAAATGGATAACGGAAAAATTAAGCCTGCAACGGTAAATAATAAAAAAGGAGGAGTTCAGACTCCTCCTTTTTTTATCAATTGTTTTAAAAATTCTTCTTTCTTCCTTTGCGAAACGCCCAGTTCCATACCATCTTTCATAACTATGGTTCCACCAACGCCACCTTTAACATAACGGTCAATAAAGTCAATATTTACAAGATGAGAGTTATGTATGCGACAAAAATTATCTGCAGGTAACAATTCTTCATAATACCCGAGGGTATGGGAAGACACAAGTTTTTTCCCGTTTGTAAAATAAAAATGGGTGTAATTACTGTGCGATTCAAGCCTCACCACTTCCCTGATATCAGTAAAAATAAAACCCTCAGCCGTTGCAATGGCGAGCCGTTTTTCGTAAGGCTTGGCCTGCTGGAGATTGTGTGCTAATGTACCCCAGTGCCTGATAAAATATTTTTCAGTAAGCCGGTCTCCTACTTTACGTAACGCATCATCAAGATCCTGGAAGGCAAAAGGTTTCAGAAGATAATCAATGGCTGAAAATTTAAAGGCTTCTATTGCAAATTCATCATGCCCGGTAATGAAGATCACTTCAAATTCCGATTCAGGTATTTGTCTCAGCAGGTCAAAACCGGTACCATCAGGCATCGAAATATCTAACAGCAGGAGATCCGGTTTATGCTTTTTCACCAGGTTGATACCCTCTTTAACAGATGCCCCCTGCCCGGTTACAATTATTTCTTTACAGTTATTCCTGATATAATTATCAACAATAAACCTGCTGTCGGCATCATCATCAATGATCAGTGCTGATATTTTCATAAATACTTAATTACTTAAAGGGAATTTTAAAGTCACTCGTGTTCCAGGTTCTGCATTTGCCATATCTGATTTATCTATAACTTCCAGTTCTATTTTATCTGCGTGCAGGGTATTGTACATTTCAATACGTTTTTCCGTTATCCTGCTTCCCATGGGTACATGTATAGCTGTTTTATCTCCGGGGTTATCAAGGGTTTTGTTGATACCTTCTCCATTATCTTCAACCACACAGATCAGTTTTTGGTTCCTGGAGATCCGGAGGCTCAACATTCCTTTTTCGGCGGAATTTGCTGCACCATGTTTGATAGAGTTTTCCACATAAGGCTGAATGATCATATTGGGTATAAAAATGTCTGAAGTGTCAATGTTCTCACCAACTTTTATTTCGCAATTAAAATTATTACCTCCTCGCATTTGTTCTACTTTTATATAAGTATCCAGGTATTGCAATTCATTTTTTAACGAAATCAGGGGTTTGCCGGAGTTTTCGAGTGTTTGCCTGATTAGACTTGCAAAAATTGACAGGTAGTTGTTCACTCCGTTTACATCATTGTTAATTACATATCGTTGTACAGAATTAAGGCAGTTAAAAATAAAGTGAGGGTTCATTTGGGCACGTAGTGCTGTCTGTTCCAGTTCATACATTCTTTTTTCCAGTTCAGCACGTTGGGTTTCTTTTTCCTGTATAAGCAGTCTTTGCCGCAATCTCCCTGAACGGACTACGAAAAAAAGAAATCCTGTTGCAACTGCAAGGCCGGTAACAGCAAGCCAGGTAATGATTCGTTGCGCTTTCTTTTCCTTGTTTAATGTAAGAATTTCCTGCTCTTTCTTTTCTGTTTTATATTTTGCCTCTACCGAATTGATCTCTTCCAGTTTAACTGAATTATAAATCGAATCATTATAATTGCTGGCTAAACTGAGATTCAGATATGCTTTTTCATATTGCTTCAAGGCAGCAGCTGATTTGGCTATTGTCAGGTAAATGTCTTTATAATTATTGTCGTATCCAGGTTTATTAAAGATTTTTAATGCCAGTTCACCAAAATGCAGGGCTTTATCATAATTGTTTAACTTCAGTTCAAAAACTGCAATAATATTAAGGGCTTTAAATAGCTGAAAATCATCTTTCCCGTTTTGCAGGCCTTCTTGTATTGCTTTTACCTTTTTCAGAGTATTTGCTATGTCATTTTTGTCTGTCAAAAAATTACTTATATTATAAATGAGGGACAGTCTTCTTAGATTTAGATATTCTGTTTTAGAAGGATTATGTGAATTATACAATTCATAACTGTCGCACAGGGCTGAGCCTGTTTTAAAATAAGCAATTCCCCTGGCTGTATCGCCAATGGCACCCAGACATTGAGCAAGATGGGTATAAACATTCACCAGGTACATTGTATCTTTTACTTTCTGTTTAAGTAACTCTTTTTCCGAATTGAGAAAAAATTGCAGCGCATCTTTTTCTCTTTTTTGAATAATATAGATATAGCCTATGCCAATATCGGCATCTGCAATATATTTCCCCCAATCTTCTTTTTCTGCAATACTTATAGCTTTAAAAAATTCATCCAGTGCAAGATCAAAATTATCTTTATGAATATTAATGCCTCCAAGGGACAGGTGAGCCACACATATCTGGGTCTTAATTTTCTGGCTTTCTGCATAGGTCAATAAGAGTTTGAAATAATGTTCTGCACTGTCAACAAGCCCTTTCCGGTTATACAACTGTCCGATTTTTAATATTGTTGCTGACCGTATTGAATCTTTTTGAGAAGCAGCGACCCTGATCAGTGAATCAATTCCGGATGCAGTTTGTGATTTAGATACAAAGGATAAACCGGAAAAAATGAGCAGGAGAGTAAATGTCTTCATTGAGATCTTGTTATAGTTGTACTGTAATTGTTGTTCTTTATCAGGATACCAAAAACCTGTCTCAAATTATAATTATTGTATCATAAAAGAAACTATTTTTAGTTCTGTTTTCTCTGGTATTTTTCGTCTTTCTAAAATAGCCAGTTTTTTATAAAACTTGATTGTGACTATTAATTCAGCAGAAGGATATTTTTTTGTTTGTCCTGATTCTAAAGAATGGTGTTACAGTCATTTAAATCATTAATCAAGACTGAAAAAGGAATAAAGCTGCTATATAGACTAACTAAACATTGGATAGTTTTTGGAAAACCTGACAGGTAATTACTTACGCTGCCTGAATAACCATTCTATCATCAGCTCATCGTTGTAAGCACCCAGCCAGGAAAAATGTCCCACTTCGGGATATTGTGTAAAACCCGGATGAGCCCCGGCTTTTGTTAAAGCCAGCAGCATGTCGTGAGAAAATGCAGGATCTACCGCTGTATCTTCTGCACCATGAAATATCCATATCGGAATATGTGCAATGGATGCTGCCCGGGAAGCATCACCCCCACCACAGACGGGTACTGCCGCTGCAAATAAACCGGGATAACGTGCAATGGCATCAAAGGTACCAAAGCCCCCCATGGAAAGGCCGGTAATGTAAATGCGGTTTGTATCAACCGGAAACCTTTTGATCATTTGCTGTATCAGCTCAATTAATAATGCCATGGGTTTTGATGGCTGTGGCGGCAGGCGAAGTTCACGGCTGTTATTTCTAAACGGAAAACTGGACCAGCCCATATTTGCAGGGCATTGCGGCGCAATAACAAAAGCCGGATGCATGATCATATTTTTTTCTTCAGCAAAATGCTTAACGCCCCATTTTAACTGGGCCTCGTTATCATTACCACGCTCACCTGAGCCATGTAAAAAAATAACCAGTGGATATTTGCGCATGGTATCGTAATCGGGATATAGCTGCCGGTACAACAATGTATCTCCTTTTGCATTGCCGTGCTTTTCATAACTGAAAAGTGATTGCTGTGCAAAGCTGTTGCTGATGATGCTGGAGAAGAACAGCAGTAAGAAAAGTTTTGATGGTAATAATTTCATGGTGCTGGTATTTATAAAAAATAATAAATGCTCCCGCATTGCAGCTGGGTTAAGGGTTCTTTGTTGATTTCGATTGATTGATACCGGCATAAATGCTAAGCAGAATATTATAATCATCTTCAATCCAGTTACCGATACCGGCCCCCCGGTAACTGCTGGTTTTTAAATATTCTTCGTATTGATGGTATGCTGCTGAAGCATCAGCTTCATTGTAAAATGAATTCTTCCAGTTTTCAGGAACTATGTCGTAAGGATAAATACCGATCCCCCCGTTATATATTTTAACAGGCCCCAGCGAAAACTCAAAAGAAACGACGGTTTGTTTCCTTTCATTTGCAGACTTCAGGATCAGGGCCAAATGTTTGAGATAGTTACTTAACCTGTTTGTAAGCTCAGCAGCATTTTCCGGTTGAGCAGGTTTTATCCTCCAATGATTATTTCCTGTGTAAAATGGATCATCTACTGATTCTTCTAATGCTTCAGATTCTTTGATAAATTTTATTGCCAGGTTTTTCGGCTCATTTGATAAGGTTAATAACATTTTGCCATTGGAATTTTTTTCGATTTTAAAAGGAACAGGCAAACCTGTTCGTCCTGAATCCTGAAATTGTATTGATTTATTATCATTTAAAAGCTTCCAATTACCTGAGCTAAAACTGCCAGCACTTCCTTTTATCTCAGAATATGTTCCGTCGGAAAAAAAACAAAGGACTGCTCCTTCTGTTACTGTTTTTTTAAGGGAAGCAGTTTTAGAAAAAGCATCATCATCTATTGATAAACTCTTTATTTGTTCTAAGTCATACAGGCGCCAGGTTCCGGTTAAAGTAACTTCAGTATCTGTTTTACCATTGAACTGGCAACTGCTGGTTAAAAGGATTATTAAAAGGGGGAAATATTTTATTATCATTTATTAGGTTTTTTAACTGGAGGGCATTACTGCCATCTCCTAAATATACTTTCATATTATAAGCATTCAAAGAAAACGATTTTTCAGCTATAGCCAAATCTCTTTTCAGCATTTATTAGCTCAATAAAAAAACCGCAGTGTAAATAACTGCGGTTCTTCTCCATTCATTTAATTATTTAGTTTGATTTCCAGACATTATTTTTAAAGTTCTTATCCGGGAAAACTTTCTCAGCATCAAGTTCCACCTTGCTGAGTTCCTCAGTTGTTGGCAGTTTCACTTTCCAGGTATCGGTATTGTTCCATACTTCCACCGGTAATTTTAAAGTTCCTTTTATACCGCTTTTAGTTTCGTAACTGATATTGACCGGCAAAGCCATCTGCTCTAAATTAAGGATGGTTACTACAGCACCATTGCCTGCATTGTCCTTATCGTATTTTACTGATTCTATGGCCTGGTCAAATTTATAATTTTCAACAAACCATGCTTTCCAGAACCAGCTCAGGTTTTCGCCTGATGCATTATCCATGCTTTTGAAAAAATCCCAGGGTGTGGGATGCTTATATGCCCAGCGTTTAATGTATTCCCTGAAAGCATAATCAAAACGGTCGGGGCCTAATATCTCATTGCGTAACAATCCTAACCCATAGCCAGGTTTACCATAGAGGGAGTTACCGATATTGCCTTCCTTCATGGCATCAGGTGTAGCGAGGATGGTTTCTGTTTTATCGCTAAACATATAAGGAGCCATATTCTCCATATTGATCTTCCTGCCTTTGTATTCTCCGTTATTAAAATCTTCGCCGGCCAGGGAATTAATAAAAGTGTTGAATCCTTCATCCATCCAGCCGTATTTACGTTCATTGCTGCCAACGATCATCGGGAACCAGGTATGCCCGAACTCATGATCGGTAACACCAAACAATCCGGCCGTTGTCGCTTTATAACCGCAAAAAACAATGCCGGGATATTCCATGCCACCAACATTGCTGGCTACATTTACTGCAGCCGGGTAAGGATATTCAAACCAGCGCTTGCTGTAATTCTCAATACTACCCTTGGTATATTCTGTTGAGCGGCCCCAGGCTTTTTGTCCGTTACTCTCTGCAGGATAAGCACTCATGGCCAGCGAAGTTTTTCCGCTGGGTAAATTTATACGGGCAGCATCCCAGATAAAACTTTTACTGCTGGCCCAGGCTACATCTCTTGCATTGCTGATCTTATAATGCCAGGTAAGTGTATTGGCTTTTGGCCTTGATAAGGGGTCAGTTACTTCTGCCTCGGTACGGATCATTACTGTCTTATCACTTTTTTTTGCCTGGTTCATACGGCTTAGCTGAGTTGCTGTTAATACTTCTGATTCATTCAGCAGCTCACCGCTGCAAACAACGATATGGCTTGCAGGAGCTGTTATGTTAATATCAAAATCTCCATATTCGCAATAGAACTCACTTGGCCCGAGATATGGCAATGTGTTCCAGCCTTCCACATCATCAAAAACACACATGCGGGGATACCATTGTGCCACGGCAAAAATATTTCCGTTTTTGGTTTTTAAAATGCCGCAGCGGTCAGCGCCATATTCGGGCAGTTCAAATGAAAAATCAATTTTTATTTTTATTACATCGCCTCCGGGTTTTAATGCCTTGGGCAAACGTATCTGCATCCTCGTATCAGTGATGATATAATTTGCATTGGCATTTTCATTTACCAGTTTTACGGTACTGATATTATAGCCACCGTTAAAATTACTTTTACTGTCACCATAACGGCTGCGGCTGTTAAGCGGCATCCTGGCCTGTCCCCTGCTTTCTTTGTTAAAAAGATTCTGGTCCAGTTGCAACCATAAAAAAGTCAAAGGATGCGGACTGTTATTTTTATAAGTAATAATCACAGAGCCTGTAATTTTATTGTTCTCATCGTTAAGAGAAGCGTTTATCTGATAATCGGCCTTGTTTTGCCAGTAACCAACATTGGGTTCACCTGTTGCCGACCGGCTGATTGTTCCTCCCGAAGGATAAAATACAGGAGAAAACAATGCATAGGGATCGTACTTCGATTGTACTTTGATATCATCCTGTGCAAAAACTGAAAAAGCTGTAATAAAAAGAAAAAGAAAAGAAAATATTTTTTTAGTCATAACTTAAATTTAGGTGCCGAAGTTACGATAAAACAATGTGGATATAAATTTGAAAATTGTGAAGGCCTGGTTATTTCCAGTCTTTTAACAGTTTGCTTCCCTTTTCCTTAATAGCGGGATCGTCTTCGGTCTGATTGGGTAGTGTTAACATAGTTTGTATGCAGGCAATCGCTTTTACTTTCTGGTTATTTTCCTTGTATGCCTTTGCCATTTCAAAATAATTCAAAATAAATTCGGGCCTCAACCCACGGGCTTTTTCAAAAGCCTCAACTGAATGTTTAAGCGATGCAGGTGGCAGGCCCCCGAAGAAAACTTTAACCAATGATTTTTCCAGACCATTCAGGTTACTGATCTCGTAATTCCAGCGGCCAAGTACATGCCAGGCTTTAAAATTCTGTGCATCATTTTTTATGGCAAGGTCAACATGTTTTTTAATTTCCCGTGCATTTATTATTTTCTCCTTCCCGCTTTTACTCATAGAAGTTCTTCCAAGGGCAATAGCCATAACACAATTAGCTTCGGAATTATTGGGATCGATCTTTAAAGCTGTTTCGGCATAAATTTTTGCAGCCGAGTAATATTCATCCCTGAGTTTTGTATTGGTTTCACGCTGCCCTATCCGGCTGCACAATTCACTGCATTTATTCAATGCATAAATATTGGTAACATGTATTTTAAGTACTTCTTTAAATTTTTGAAAAGCGGCTTTTTCTTTTGGCACAGCTTCCAGGCGGTTACCTTCCCTGATAAGGGCATTAACATCCTGGGCACTGCAGCATAATGAGGAACTTAACAATAATATGCAAAAGAGGGTTTTCAGACTAAAAGTTTTTTGTATAAATAACGCCAACCGACCCTTCAATATTAGCTATTGGTGGATTTTTTTTATCAACCGACACGGTAATTGATTTTATCCTGTTGTCTGAAGCGTAAATCTGATTTGCCAATTCCTGGGCTAATGTTTCCAATAATGCGGCAGGAATTGACATTCTTTGTTTAATTATATTATAAACTGATACATAGTTGATCGTTTGTTCCAGTGCTGTTATGTTATCAGCTGCTTCAAATGATAAATCAACATTTACTCCGTAAGTATTGCCTAAAATCTTTTCCTCCTCATGTACACCATGATAAGCAAAGAAGATTAAATTTTTAAGTTGAATAGTCATCATCCGTGCAGCCCTTTTTCTCCTAAATATCTTTCTGCATCCAATGCTGCCATGCAACCTGTACCTGCTGCGGTAACTGCCTGCCTGTAAATCTTGTCCTGTACATCACCCGAAGCGAATACGCCTTCCACATTGGTCTTTGATGTGCCGGGAATTGTTTTTACATAACCGGCATCATCCATATCCAGCCAGCCTTTAAAAATATCTGAATTGGGCTGATGGCCGATGGCAACAAAAAAAGCACTTACCGGAATCTCCTGCTTCTCCCCTGTCTGGTTATTTTTTATACGCACGGCTTCTACTTTTTTATCGCCCAGCACTTCATCTGTTTCACTGTTCCAGTAAATCTTAATATTACCTGTATTGATAACCCTGTCCTGCATTACTTTGCTGGCACGCATTTCATCCCGGCGAACAATCATATGAACCTGCGAACATATTTTAGACAAATAAAGCGCCTCTTCTGCTGCAGTGTCGCCAGCACCAACAATGGCCACTTCTTTTCCCTTAAAGAAAAATCCATCACAAACAGCGCAGGCACTAACACCATAACCATTTAATCTTTGTTCACTTTCAATACCCAGCCATTTTGCAGAAGCACCGGTTGAAATGATCAACGCATCAGTTTCAATCCATTTTTCCTCATCAATCTCAACTTTCAATGGCCTGGTTGAAAAATCAACTTTTGTTGCCAGGCCGTAGCGTATATCTGTTCCCATACGCTTTGCCTGGTTCTCAAAATGTACCATCATTTCAGGCCCCTGTATTCCATCCGGATAACCCGGATAATTTTCCACTTCTGTTGTGATCGTTAATTGTCCCCCGGGTTGAATGCCCTGGTATAAAACAGGATTCAGGCCTGCTCTTGAAGCATAAATCGCTGCAGTATATCCTGCCGGTCCTGATCCTATAATTAAACAATGTACTTTCTCTGCTGCCATAATCTTATCGTCTTTTTTGTTGCGAATGTAAATGAATATTTTTTAGTAAAATGTCAGCGGGCTATCACGGTGCCCACCTGTGATGCATAGCCACAAAATGCTCCTAACGCCCCATTGCTGATATTGCCAATAACTTTTCCCGGCTGAGAAAAAGGATTACCTATACTCTGCTGGTTGAATTCCCAGGTATTCCAGAAAGTGTAAGTGGCTTTGTCGATATTTGAAAGCTTAAAAGAGATGGTATCGCCGCGGGTAAAAAAACGGTCATCACCAGAAGGTATGGTACTGTTCCTGTCAATGCCCCGGTCTACCTGCCCCTGGTATGTTGTGCCGTCAACAACCTCATCATTAAATACAGAATTAAAGCCCGGTAAAAAACGCCCGCTGTTCTTTTTGGTATAATATCGAACATAGTTACCCAATCCCGGAGGATCAATTGCCCTTGCCCACAATACCCTTTTTGATGTATCTACATTTGGAGGCGGGTCTTTTGTCCAGAGTGAATCAAAAATTTTTGTCAATAAGGGGATAGTTGTTTTTGCAGTATAAGTTTTTCCTTCCGATTTAATGGTCAGATCATATTGTTTGCCGAATTCTCCAATAAATGCAGTGGCAAGATTTGCAGAATCAATACTGTAATAATAAATGAAATAACCATTGCCTAACGCAACACTGTATTCTTTGAAATTATGGGTGACCGTACCGTTGCTCATCGTTACTTCGGCATTGTGTACAAATGAATTGGCTAATATCTGCGGACTGATGATACTGAAAAAATCGAGGCTTTTACTGAGTGCGACTGTTGGCACCTGCCCGTTCTCTATCTGAGCATCCACAACAAGCACAGCGGCAGCATCCTTTAATTTAAAGTCAATATCTTTTTCGCATGAAAAAAATAATATGCAGATACCGGTTAGTAAAATTAGTTGCTTCATAATGTACAAAAATAAACTATGAACAGCTGAATAAAATCAGCGGACTGTTAATTAATTAAACATTTTAATGAGCGAATTGTTTCCGTTTCAGGATATTAAAAATCCTCCTGAATGTGCAGGAGGATTTTTACATTATTTTCTAAAAAAATATACTTAGCCTAAGTAAGCTTTTAAAGCACCGCTGTAACGGGCTTTCTGCAGGCGTTTAATAGCTCTTTCTTTGATCTGGCGGATACGCTCTTTGGTCAAATCGTATTTCTGACCAATTTGCTCAATGGTAACCCCATTTTCCCCATCAAGTCCAAAATAAGCATTAACGATCTCCGCTTCTCTCGGGCTTAAGGATTTAAGCACCCTGCGGATCTCATTCTTCAATGAATCGTGCATTACATCTTCGTCAGTTTCATCACCACCTTTCAACAGGTCGCCCATGGCCACATCTTCTGCTTCATGCACGGGTGCATCAAGGGAAGTGTGCCGGGTATTACTTTGAAAAATATTGTTGATCTCAGTTTCACTCATCTCCAGTAATTCAGCTAATTCTTCAGTAGACGGCTCACGCTCATGCTCCTGTTCAAATGCCATATAGGCTTTATTGGCTTTATTGTAAGTGCCAATTTTGTTTTGAGGCAAGCGGACTAATCTGCCCTGCTCTGCCAACGCCTGTAATATCGATTGGCGAATCCACCACACAGCGTATGAAATAAATTTGAAACCTTTGGTTTCATCAAAGCGTTGAGCCGCTTTAATTAAGCCGAGGTTACCCTCGTTGATCAAATCACTAAGCGAAAGGCCCTGGTGCTGGTACTGCTTAGCCACAGAAACCACGAAACGCAGGTTGGCCTGCACTAATTTGTCCAAAGCACGCTGATCCCCCATTTTAATCTTTTGGGCTAAAATGGTTTCCTCTTCAGGAGTAATCATTGAAATCTTGGAAATTTCCTGCAAATATTTCTCAACTGCCTGTGAATCACGGTTGGTAATCTGCGTTGCGATCTTAAGTTGCCTCATTGAATTGTATTAATTACTTAAATAAACACTAAATAGACACGTTTTGTTGGGAAAAGGTTGCAAACGGATAGTTAATGCCTCAAATTCCGGCTAAAAATGTGTGCAAAGTTACGAAAGAATAGCCGTATTTCATAATGTACGTGTATAAAAGGGTTGAATGGTGGATAACTGAATAAATGTGAAGGGAATAGCTACAAGGGGGCTGCAAACTGAGTACATATTTTTTTCATTTTTGGGTAGTCATTGAAATTACAAGTTTACCCCCTTGCAGCTTGCAACTTGCAGCTTATATTTGAAGTATGATTATAGACCTGCGCTCAGATACTTTTACCAAACCATCTCCCGGAATGCTGGAAGCTATGTTTAAAGCAGCTGTTGGAGATGATGTTTTTGGAGAAGACCCTTCTGTTAACCGGCTGGAATCTATGGCAGCTGAAATGTTTGGAATGGGTGCTGCACTATTCTGTCCTAGCGGAACTATGACCAATCAAATTGCAATAAAATGCCATACTGAGCCAGGAGATGAAGTAATCTGCGATAAAGTTAGCCATGTGTATATATATGAGGGGGGTGGAATTGCTTTTAACAGTGGATGCCAGGTAAAAGCATTGGATGGAGACAAGGGAAGAATTACTGCATCACAGGTATTAGAAGCAATTAATCCTGATGACGTCCATAAGGCAAGAACAAGCCTGGTTAGCCTGGAGAATACAGCTAACAGAGGTGGTGGGAGTTGTTATAATTTTGCTGATATACAAGAGATTAGAGCTGTTTGTTCACAAAATAATATCAAATTTCACTTGGATGGGGCAAGACTATGGAATGCCCTGGTTGCCAGAAAAGAAACGCCAAAACAGTATGGTGAAATTTTCGATAGCATATCCATTTGCCTGAGTAAGGGCATGGGAACACCTGTAGGTAGTTTACTTTTAGGAAATGCAGATTATATAAAGCGAGCCCGCAGGGTTAGGAAGGTTTTTGGAGGTGGTATGCGGCAGGCGGGTTATTTAGCTGCTGCTGGTATTTATGCAATGGAGAATAATATGGAACGCCTGGCAGATGATCATCAACATGCAAAGGAAATTGCCACTGCCTTAAGTAAAAAAGATTTCATCGGGCAAATTATGCCTGTTGAGACCAATATTGTAATATTTGAAGTAAAAGGATCTTATACTCCCGCAACTTTTTGTAATACCTTAAAAAAGCATGATATTTTTTGCCTCACTATCTCAAGCAACCAGGTAAGAATGGTGACTCACCTTGATTTTACTAAAGAAATGCTAAATAAGCTGCTCGGGGTAATTGATAGCCTGTAAATACAAAATAAAACCCGTTTAGCAGCGTTACAAGCTCAAATCAACTATATATGAAGCTCAGATCAATTATTGTATTGGCTATTGCCATGCTCTTTTTTCAATCCTGTCAAAAGGAAAATAGTTCAGGCGACAGTGAAGCAAAAATAAATTTCATTTTCAAATTTGATTCAACCCAAACCAGGTTGAATGCTGTTGGCCAGCCCTCTCCCATGCCGGTTGGAAATGCCGGGCAATCACCCCGGTTTAACAGTATGAGTGCTCATTATGTTGAACTGACGCCTGATGCTTTTACCGCTTTAGGAGCTGGCGCCATTTTGTATAAGGCACCCGAAGTAACTACCGGCGGTAACAAGGCCATTGATTTTTCAAATTCAAAATTTGCAGGAAATAACGAAACTTTTTTAAGTATTCCGCTGAAAAGTATTGCTGCAGGTACCTATAACTGGCTGAGAATTTCTTTGGCTTATCAGAATTATAATGTTTATGTTAATACGCCTGGGCAAACTATTGATGCTACCCTTGCTTCATTTATTGGTTACAACACTTATCTGGGTAATTTTAAAGTAAAGGATTCAACTGTAGTGGTTAATGCCAATAAAGCACAGGGCTATTGGGGCCTGGAAGGAAAGTTTGCAGGCATAGGTTTTTTAACTACCGGCCAGGCACCTCCGGGAGCAACTACTGTTCCCAATCCTTTATTTGCAACCTCGCCAATTCCACAAGGTTCCTGTGTTGTAACTGCACAATTTGCATCTTCATTGAGTATAACCGGAAATGAAACAAAAGACATCAATATTATCGTTTCTCTTTCTACTAATAAAAGCTTTGAGTGGATTGATGTGGATGGTAACGGCACTTATGATCCCAATAATGGCGACCAGGTAATTGATATGGGTATCAGGGGGATGATTCCGATAAAGCAATAGAAAAGATATTACATAACATTTTAAAACCGTATCGCAACAGCTGATACGGTTTTTAATTTTACATGATTTACCTTCGTAAAGAAAGCAAAATACAAACTAAATAACATGCATCTATACGAAACCCTGCTACAGGATAATAAAACCTGGGCGGCAGAAAAAGTAGCCAGTAATCCTTTGTTTTTTAAAAACCTGTCGGAATTACAGACACCCGATTTTTTATGGATTGGCTGTAGTGACAGCCGGGTACCTGCCAACGAAATAACCAATACACAACCAGGAGAAATCTTTGTGCATCGTAACGTTGCCAACCTGGTTATTAATACCGATGTAAACCTGTTGAGTGTTTTAGATTATGCAGTTAATCACCTGAAGGTAAAGCACGTGATTGTATGCGGACATTATGGCTGTGGCGGTATAAAAGCATCTATGACAAAGGATGATTACAAACCGGTTTTAAATATGTGGCTCCGTAATATTAAAGATGTACATCGCATTCATCGTAACGAACTCGATAAGATTAATGATGACGAAAAAAAATGCGACCGGCTCGTTGAGTTAAACGTACAGGAGCAGATTTTTAACCTGGCAAAAACTTCAACCATTCAGCGGGCCTGGCAGAAAGAACAGCGTCCTGATCTTCATGGCTGGGTATACGGATTAAATAACGGCATTATTAACCCCGTATTTGAGATGAAAGCAGGAACACATATAGATCCTTTATACGAGTATGAGAATTTATAATATTGTTATGTGCCTTTTCAAAATGACGCTTTCTAAATATTTGAGTGTTTTAACGCTTTTCTTTCTGACAATAATCTTAACAATTTCATGCAGGACAAATACCAGCAAGGCGAAAGTCAAAGATGCTCATGAAATTACTTCAATTCGAAAAGATTATTTTGACAGCTTGCCACAACCAATGGGCTATGTAACGATTTTGAAAATCTATTTAGTGGCACAGAAGAACAAATACTTGACAGTTTAATTGGGGATTTTGAAAAGAGGACTGCAATTCAAATTGCTCTTATCACTTTCGACACAACAATGACAACAGCTGACAGCTTAGACATAATGACCTTAAGAATAGCTAACGCCTGGGCTGTAGGACAAAAAGAAAAAAATAATGGTGTAGTAATAGGTATTTCAAGAGCATACAGAAAAATGCGAATTCAGAATGGCTATGGTATCGAAAAAATATTGACTGATACTGAAACAAAAGACATCATTGAAACAGCCTTTATTCCGGGTTTTAGTAATGCAAATTATTTTGACGGGACTTTGAATGGACTAAAAGGCTTAATGGCGATACTTGAAAAACGTTATAAATGACAGTTGCTAATTGGTTCCAAAAAACTGTTATTAATATAGGCAGAATATAAAAAGCCTGCTGAGATTCAATCTCAGCAGGCTTTTTGGTTATTGAGGGCATTTATCTCTTAACCATTCCACACATTCGGCAAAGTTTTTAAATAAATTGTCTTTTGGAATTAACTCAGGAATGATGTTTATTTTTTCCATCTGCACTCTGGGTTGAACCTGCAAACCGGTTAATAAAACCTCAATCCCTTTTTGTTCCAGGGATAAAATGGCATCTTCCAGTGCATACAAACCTGTCTGATCAATAAAAGGAACCTTACTCATCCGTATAATAACAAACTTAATATCCTTAAGCGTAGCAACTTTTTCTGTAAAGTCCGATGCAAACCCAAAGAACAAGGGCCCATCCAGGTGTTTTACCAAAACATTATCCCTGATGTACTCCGGCATTTCTTCATCGCTCCACCCCTTCTCACGCTGCAACACCCCAATATCAGTTATTTTAGTTTTCTCTTCAGTGATATCGCTCATCTTTTTCATAAACAGGAATGAAGCCATTACCATACCAATAGCAACCGCTACCAAAAGATCAAGAAATACCGTAACAAATAAAACAATTACCATGATAGCGGCATCTGCTTTTGGTACCTTATTGATATGCCTGAATCCTTTATAATCGAGAATACCGATTCCTACAGTAATTAGTATCCCGGCTAAAACTGACTTAGGAATTAGGGCTGCATATTTACCGGCACCTAATAATACAATAACCAATACAAGTGCATGAATAATACCTGATATCCTGTTTCTACCGCCCGAACGGATATTGACCAATGTACGCATGGTGGCACCTGCACCCGGTAAGCCTCCAAATAAACCAGCAATTGAATTACCAATTCCCTGGCCAATCAGCTCTTTGTTGCTGTTGTGTTTTGTTTTGGTAACATTATCAGCAACTACCGAAGTTAGCAATGAGTCTATTGCACCAAGTGCAGCCAGTGTAACGCCGGCTTCCAGTATCATTGTATAGAATTTCGAATCTATGGTTAACAGGTCGCCAATAAGCAATGGCGGAATACCGGTAGGTATATCACCAATCACCGGAACTCCTTTATCAAGTATTACCGACAAACCGGTAATCAATAATAAAGCCACCAATGTACTTGGTACTGCTTTGGTAATTTTTGGAAACAGGTAAATGATCAGGATAGTGAGGGCTGCATAAATAATAGCCCATGTATTTATATTTTGCAGCGCAGGAATTATTTCTTTTACTACATCAATGGTAGTTTTTGGCGATGATTGACCAATTGCCGGGAATAACTGAAGCAGGATGATAATTACCCCGATACCACTCATAAATCCTGATATTACAGGGTAGGGTATAAATTTTATCAACGAACCTACTTTAAAAACGCCCATTAAAACCTGTAAAATGCCTGCCAATACAAAACTGGCTATAATAGCCCCCATTACAGCTGCTATATTGCCGTCGGTGGACTGAGCAACAAATACACCGATTGTAGCAGCAGATACAACCGTCATGGGGCCTGTTGGCCCGCTAATTTGTGATGGGGTGCCACCAAGTAATGCAGCAAAAAAACCAAGAAAAATGGCACCATATAATCCGGCAGCAGCACCAAGCCCCGACTGAACGCCAAAAGCCAGTGCCAGCGGTAAAGCAACTATTCCGGCTGTCAGTCCGCCAAAAAAATCTCCTCTGGTAAATTTTAAAAAATTCATATAAATAAGAAATTAAGTCATTAACAAATAACAGTAAAACTAAGTTACTGCTCTAAATTAGTATACAAACAGGTTAAGGTCGCGGAGGCAAAAAAGGTTTGTGATAATACCCGGACGGATAATATTGGTTACAGTCCGGTGCCACATAACAAATTTTACTAAAGAAAGAGCCGGAATATACGCTCAGGAATAATTTGTCCTGATCAGTTTTAATTTCTTCTTTACCGGGTTCTTTGTTTTCCTTATTATCTTCCGGGCACTGTTCTGTTTTTGAAACAGATTTTTTAAGGAACAAAGCAGTGCCTGTACATTGAATAATAAAACCAAAGGTTAATATAAGAAATAAAAGTCTGATCATTTTTGGATAACGTCAAAGATAGTTAATTGATATTATTTGTTTTACAAACTTTAACTTCGTAACAAATCTTAATTTGAGTGACCATGTTTCCAAAAATAAACCCAACTACCACCCCTTCCTGGCTGGCATTGCAGCAACACCGGCAGCTGTTCGAAAATGTGCAGATAAAAAACCTTTTTGACACTGATACTGACAGGTTTAGCAGATTTTCCATTCAAATGGATGAAATACTGTTTGATTATTCTAAAAATATAATTACCGAGAATACACTGGAACTGTTACTTGATCTGGCAAAGGACTGTAAACTTAAAGAAGCTGTGGATGCGATGTTCACCGGTGAAAGAATTAATGAAACGGAGAACCGAGCGGTATTGCATACGGCATTAAGAAATTTTTCGGAGAACCCGGTAATGACTGATGGAGCAGATGTGATGCCTGAGATAAAGAATGTGCTTGACCAGATGAAGAATTTTTGTGCAAAAGTACATAGCGGAGATTGGAAAGGTTTTACCGGAAAGCCGATCAAATATATTGTGAATATCGGGATAGGCGGAAGCGACCTGGGGCCTGTTATGGTTACCGAAGCACTGAAACCTTATTGGGTTGAAGGTATACAAACATATTTTGTAAGTAATGTGGATGGAACGCATATTACAGAAACGCTAAAAAAAATAAACGCAGCGGAAACCATTTTCTTAATTGCCAGCAAGACTTTTACCACACAGGAAACCATGACCAATGCACACACTGCAAGGGATTGGTTTTTGCAGGATGCAAAAGATGAAAAACATATCGCCAGACATTTTGTTGCACTAAGTACAAATGCTGCTGCTGTTGCTAAATTCGGTATCGACACAAACAATATGTTTGTTTTTTGGGATTGGGTTGGCGGACGCTACAGTTTGTGGAGTGCCATCGGTTTATCCATAGCTTTAACGATCGGATACGAAAATTTTGAGCAGCTTTTAAAAGGAGCCCATGCTGCCGACAATCATTTCAGGGAAAAAGATTTTGATAAAAATATTCCCGTTATTATGGCTTTGATTGGTATCTGGTACGGAAATTTTTTCGGCACTAAAACTGAAGCCATTCTCCCTTACGATCAATACCTGCACCGTTTTGCCGCCTATTTTCAACAGGGTAATATGGAGAGCAATGGAAAATACATTGACCGGAATGGTAAGAAAATAAATTATGCTGCCGGTCCCGTGATCTGGGGTGAACCCGGAACAAACGGGCAACATGCTTTTTACCAGCTCATACACCAGGGTACACAAATTATCCCTTGCGATTTTATCGCTCCGGCCATCAGCCATAATGCAACTGGCGATCATCATCAAAAACTAATGAGCAATTTTTTTGCACAAACTGAAGCGCTGATGAATGGAACTGATAATGATAATCCTTACAGGGTATTTGAAGGCAACAGGCCAACAAATTCAATTTTAATAAAGCAAATTACCCCGTTTACATTGGGGCAGCTGGTTGCCTTATATGAACACAAAATATTTGTACAGGGTGTGATCTGGAATATTTACAGTTTCGATCAATGGGGTGTTGAATTGGGAAAGGTTTTGGCGAATAAAATTTTGCCTGAATTGGAAAATGATGACGATGTAAATACGCATGACAGCTCTACCAATGAATTAATAAATGCTTATAAAAAAATGAGGTAATTAATATCTCGGTAAAGTCATCAACTGCAATTCCTCCTTGATTTTAAATTCACAGTTCTTTCCGGCAATTTTTATTTTGAGGAGAATGTTTTTGCAATCTGCATTTACCGGGGATTCATCTGTTGCAGCATACAGTGCTATTTTATACAGTGTGTTGCCTTTTTTTGCAGCAATCACCAGTGCCTGATTATTCTCAAATTTATTACCAGCAATTACTGTATCAGCCTCAACCCTGCTCATACTTACAATTACCGGGATGCCATTATACAATACTGAATCTATTTCGGGCAATTTTGCTTCACTGCATTCTAAATAAATAAACCTTGCAATATCGGGCTTAGGGGGAACAGGATTTCCATTTTCATCAACCATCTGCATTCCGGGTACGGTAACAGTATAATATGCGTATGCTTTTTTAACAGCGGCGCACCTGGTTTGTGCACAGGATGTTAAAATAACAGGTAACAATAATATTGAGAAAAGCAGGGCTTTCATTTTTTCGATACAATTTAATTCTTTCCTGCAATCATTAAATATACACATAAAAAAATCCTCCTTAAAAAGGAGGATTTCTGCAATTAGTTTTGGTGTAAGTTTACCACTTTTCAGCTACCTCAGTACTGCCGTTATCAACGGAGTCATTATTTGTCAATGTTGGAGTATCTTCTGTTTTTTCTGCAGGTTGTTCAGCAGGTGCTGTTTCAGTTATTTCAGCAACAGGGGTTTCTGTTGATGCTGTAACAGCAGCAGGAGCCGACTGGTTATTTTGTCCATCTTCACCTTCGTAAGGTGTATCATGGTTAAAAGCATCAAAATCAAAATCAGGCATCAGTTCTGTTTTCACATAATCAATTGCTTCGCCCAGGCCCTTAATAAATTTGTTGAAGTCTTCTTTGTAAAGGAAAATTTTATGCCTGTCGTACCCGTCAGAATCAAACCGTTTGCGGCTTTCTGTAATGGTTAAATAAAAGTCATTGCCACGGGTTTCTCTTACATCAAAAAAGTAAGTCCGGCGTTTTCCGGCCCTGATACGTTTGCTGTAAACACTTTCAATTTTTTTTTCGTTGTTCTCGTACGCCACTGTTTTTAAGTTTTAATTATTATCGATTAGCCCATATTGGGCGAAGCAAAGATAAAATTGTTTTCCATTCCACAAAATATAAGTCCTGTTATTTGGGTTATAGTCATATTATATGAAGCCAAACCACAATTTTTAGGATGCTGTCTTATATTTCTTTATCCTGCTCCTGTTGCCGGTTATACATGTCGGCGTAATACCCATTCAGTTCAAGTAACTGGCTATGATTGCCCTGCTCAACAATTTTCCCTTCATCTATTACAATAATTTTATCAAAGTTGAACAATGAAAATATCCGGTGGGTAATAATGATGGCTGTTTTATCATCCAGGAACTGGTATAAGTTACCAATGATCTCCTTTTCGGTACGGGCATCAACAGCACTCAGGCAATCATCAAATATTACTATCCGGGGATCTTTTATGAGCGCCCTGGCAATAGAGATACGCTGCTTTTGCCCGCCGCTCAATGTTACACCTCTTTCGCCTACCATAGTATTATAACCCTGCCGAAATTTTTCAATTTCATTGTGAATGCTTGCCTGTTTCGCAGCCTTGGTTACCATATCAGTTGCAGCATCATTATGCCCGAAACGGATATTATTGCTCACCGTTTCACTGAACAAAAATATATCCTGGGGCACATAACTTATCTGAGACCGAAGCGTACTGATATCAATTTTATTTATGGGGATACCGTCATATGTAATGATGCCTTTTTGTGGCTCATACATGTGTAACAGTAATTGGGCTAAAGTTGATTTTCCAGATCCTGTCCTTCCTACAATGGCAATCTTTTCTCCTTTATTTATCTGCAGCGAAAAATCTTTTAAGGCCCTGATACCTGTATGCGGATAAATAAAATCAACATTGTTGATAGAAATATTTCCCTGTAAGTCGGGCTTTACCGCTTCGGTTTCGTTTTTAATTGAAGGTTCGGTATGTAAAAATTCATTGATCCTTTTTTGAGAAGTGGCTGCACGCTGTGTCATGCTTGCGGTCCAGCCGATTGCACTTACCGGAAAAGTGAGCATTTGGATATACATAACAAATTCTGCGATCCGGCCCACACTTGCGCCTTCCACATTGTTAACCACGTCCAGGCTGCCCACCATGATTGTTATCAGGGTGCTTAATCCAATTAGCAAAGCCATACTGGGAAAATAAATTGCTTCTGTTTTTGCAAGGCTCAGGGCATTGTCACGGTAAGCCTCGCTGTTCTTCTTAAAAAAACCAAGCATGGCTTTTTCCTGCACAAATGATTTTATTACCCTGATACCAGAGTAGGATTCCTGGGCATTGGTGGTAAGATCACTTAACAAAGATTGTATCCGTTCGCTTTTCCTGTTGATAATGGTATTAACAAGATAAATTGAAACAGCTAAAACGGGCAATGGCGCCAGGGCAACCAGGGTAAGTTTTGGGCTTGCCTTTATCATGAAAAAAATACTAAAGACCAGAACAGCTGCCAGGTTAATAAAATACATGATGGCCGGCCCGGTGTACATCCTCACTTTACTTACGTCATCAGCAATCCGGTTCATCAGATCGCCGGTACTGTGTGTTTTGTAAAAATTAGTATCCAGTTTCTGGTAGTGTGTAAAAATTTCATTCTTCTGATCATACTCTATATGACGGCTCATTACAATGATGGTTTGCCGCATGAGAAACATGAAAAGTCCGCTGATAATGGCTATGACAAATAAAGCAATAGCAGCATACAAGATCTTGTTACCTGTATTTTCATCAAACTTTGAAATGACCTGCCTTACTGCGAAATCGTAATTCTTTTCGCTTTTTTTAATATCGATCTCATTTATATTGGGAGATTGAATAGACTGTACAACCGTGTTAACCACATAACCCGTCAACTGCGGAGCCAGTATGCGGAAATAATTGGTAAGCACTACAAAAACGAATCCAAGCATAAAATGCCAGCGGTATTTCCAGAAATATTTATTTAGGGAGCTGAGATGTTTCATTGATGATGCAAAGGTAAAATAAAAATAGCCGGTTAACAGGTGTCATACCCTGAAAAAAGAATGTCTTTAATCTGACAAATACTTCCGGATAATTATGATACGTTGCGTGTAATTAGTATTTTTATGAGTAACAAGGATAATCATATTCATTTCCTAAACCTGGTAAAAACTTCAGCTATGGAGTTTGAACAAGATATAAATCTTTCTCATTTCACGTTTGAGCAGCTTCCCGAAGCGGTTTTCTGGGTAAACTCAAAAGGTGATATACTTTATGTTAACAATGCCGCCTCCAGAATGAGCGGGTATTCCAAAAAGGAATTAATGTCGATGCATGTATATGACATTAATCCATCAGAGGCCCTTATCGACTTTAAAAATTTCTGGAAAGAATTAAGGGCAAAAAAACATTTTACCTTTGAATCAAAACATAAGCACAAGCAGGGATATACTTATGATATTGAAATTACCGGTAATTATATAGAATACGAAGGGCAGGAAATTACCTGCAGCATTGTTCGTGATATCCGCAAAAGAAAATTAGAAGAAGAAATGCTGCGGACCGTTTCTGAAGCCACATCGGGGCTGACCGGCGAAGATTTTTTTACAGAGCTTGCCAAACATATTACCGCAACCTTGTCCATGCGTTATGCGTTGATCACTGAATGTGCCAATGAACAACGGACAAAATTGCGGTCGCTTTGCTATGTAGATGGCGATGTTGTACTGGACAATATTGAATATGATACCGCTGATATTCCCTGTGAGATCATCATGCGTGGTGAAGAATTTTTTATGACAAATGGTGTGCAGGCCAAATACCCAAAGGAAGAAGGTATAGAATCTTATGTGGGCGTTCCGATTTACAGTCCTTCCACCGGCGAAATAATCGGGCATATCATTGCCGTAGACCCTAATCCGGTAACATCGGAAAATAACCAGACTGCTATACTAAAAATCTTTTCATCACGGGTTGGCGCCGAACTGGACAGGATGAAGGACGAAGAAAAATTAAAACAGGCCAATGCAAAACTGGAAGAACTGCTGGCTGAAAGCGAAGAACGTTTTCGTGACCTGTTTGAAAAAGCGCCGATAGCTTATGTACATGAAGGAATTGATTCCAGATTTATAAAAGCCAATGCAGCCGCTATGCGGATTCTGGGCATCCGTCCCGACCAGATTGACGGCACTTACGGTTCATCTTTTATTCCGGATACGCCTGATGCACAAAGAAGACTAAAAGAAGCATTTGATTCCATTGGCCGGGGTGTAGATACCAGTGGCGTTGTTTTAGAACTGCGGAGAAAAGACAATGGAAAACCCATCTGGATTCAATGGTGGAGCAATCCCGATGTGGGTGGCCAGTTTACCCGTACCATGTTCATTGATATAACTGATAAAGTGCTGATGGAGCAGGAACAGGCAAAACTCAAAGCAGAGAATAAATATCTGCAGGAAGAAATAAAACTGAATAATAATTTTGAGGAGATCGTAAGTAAGAGCAAGAATTTTCATAAAATCTTACAGCAGATAGAGCAGGTTGCTTCTACCGATGCCACTGTGCTGATCACCGGTGAAAGCGGTACGGGTAAAGAGTTACTGGCAAGAGCCATTCATAATATCAGCAACCGGAGTAAGCGGCCACTGATAAAAATAAATTGTGCAACATTGCCGGCGAATTTAATTGAGAGTGAACTGTTCGGTCATGAACGTGGCGCATTTACCGGAGCTATGGAAAGAAAGATTGGCCGCTTTGAACTTGCAGATGGTGGCACAATTTTTTTAGATGAGATTGGCGAACTGCCCGTAGAACTTCAGGCAAAACTGTTACGTGTTTTGCAGGAAGGTGAATTTGAAAGGTTGGGAAACCCTAAAACCATTAAAGTAAATGTACGGCTGATAGCCGCCACCAACCGAAATCTTGAGGAAGCCATTGATAAAAAAGAATTCAGGGAAGATCTTTTTTACCGGTTGAATGTATTCCCAATCGTATCTCCACCGCTGCGTGACAGGAAGGAAGATATACCATTGCTGGTAAAACATTTTGTGAACAAGTACGAAGGAAAAATGGGCAAAGCAATCAACAATATACCTGCAAAAGTAATTGATGCATTAATGCTTTACGACTGGCCCGGAAATATCCGTGAACTGGAAAACCTTATTGAACGGGCGTTGATACTTTCGCCGGGGAGTACTTTGGAATACGGCAACTGGATACCCTCAGTAAAAATAACGGCCGGTAATGGGAAACCCAAATTTCAAAAGCTGGATGATGTGGAGAAGGAACATATCATCAGTGTGCTGAATAAGACAAACTGGAAAGTAAGCGGCGAAAAAGGTGCAGCAAAAATATTGGGACTTAACCCAACAACACTGGAAGCAAGGATGAAGAAGATGGGGATTGAACGAGAGAAATAGTTTTATTACTTAGCAACTATTGTTTATTTTTTCCATTTGAAAAGCTTCGTAGGAGCGACAGTTTGGTAGAAACAAATTTATTACAATGTATAGAGCCCCATCGGGGCGATATATTGGTAGAAACAAATACCCATCGGTTTGCAAAGCCCCATCGGGGCGACAGTTTTATAATTATGTTTGGGGAAATGTCGTACCTACGGCACTCAACACAATTTATTTTTGGGATTGCTACCAAAGTTTCGCCTCTACGAGGCTATGCATATTGCTCGGTTTGAATTATGTTGAAAACTATTTTTTACAGCAGCCGGCCGAACAGGATGCAATTTGATTTTCGGATTTGTATAAACTTAAAGCCGATACCCTGCTGATACTTTTATCTTTTACATAGAGCATCACCCAGTCATCCTGCTGCACAACCCTTGCTTCAATTTCCACAGGCTCAGCAACAAAATCCTGTACCACTTCATTCAACTTTTCGCCGTTGGGGCCAACAATCAGGTAATAATTCTTTTCGCCTTTTTCATTCATCACTTTTAAAACCGGCGGTATGCCGCCAAGAATACAGCGAATGGCACAGTCCCTGTGTGCCTTTCCCTCACCGGGTTTCATCACGCCAAAATAACATTTGGGGTCAATGATCTCACCTTTTATTTTTTGAACACCCAGGTCCTTTTGTTGAGGCAATAAAGAGACATCGGCAGTTGCGCCAATACGTACAACAGGGTTTTCTTCCTTGCTGACCTGCATCAACGTTTTTCCATCGCTGTACAATAAAGTACCTTTTAACGTAAGTTCTCTGTTGTTGAATGAAGTGTTTTTTTCTTTCTCCAGTTCCATGATGGCAGTTTCCGCACCATGCTTTCCATAACCAACCAGGGGTATTGTTAAATAAGAGGCATTCCCCCAGATATCTTTTCCGTTTACAACTTTCAACATCGGCACCGGGTTATTGATATAAATTCCCTTCACTTCGGTACTTACCCCAAACTCAAAACTGGAAGTAGAAAATTTCTTTTGAAAAGAAGCCAGCAGCAATCCAACAATCAATGCCAATGGAAAAAGTATAAACAATACTTTTCTTACCTGCTTCGCAAAGGACGCCGGTGCTTTAGGCATCCAGCCAATATAAAAAGCCTCACCCTCCGGCTCCCTCTCCGGTGGAGAGGGAGGGCCCGGCATTTGTTCTTTATTTATCTTTTGTTCCGACATATCAATTTCTGCTTTTTATCAACATCTATTTTCAATTAACCCATAATTCATTCTTAGTTCCGGAGGAATTAAAGAGGGCTTCCCGGCCTTTCTGTTCCTTCAGCAAACGGCTTTGGATTCAACCATACATTTCCTTCATCAAGTTTCACATCATAGGTGCTTACCTTTTCTGTAAACGGCGGCGGCGACTGCCCATTATGCGGCAGGTATTGATAACCATGCCAGGGACAGGTTATACAGCCGTCCAGTATTTTACCTTCGCCCAGCGGACCGCCCTGGTGCTTGCAAACATTATGTATGGCGTATAATTTATTTTCGTGTCTGTAAACTGCAATCCGTTCTGTATCTACACAAAATATTTTTGCACGGCCTTCCTCAAACTCATTTGCCTTACAAATATTTACAAAACCTTCTCTGGCTAGATCAAATTTTTGATTGTCTTTTTTTACTTCTTTTCTTCCGGCAATAAGGTGAAGGCTGATCAGCCATAACGATCCGGCAGCAATCAGCAGTACAAATACCGGGTGTGTTTCAAATTGAATAACACCCAACATCACATGCATCACAATTAAAAAATAAGCCAGGTACACAAACATGTGCAGCGTTTTCCAAACCTTTGGCGAAAGATTGTGCAGCCAGAAATCGTGGCTGGTGATGGCCATCAACATGAAAATGATCAGTGCAAAAAATCCCAGCGACTGAAATGGAAAACCGCTCAGTGAAAAAATATTTGTATTGCTGGTAAACAGCGAAACAACAGGATTTACATTGCTGAGCGAATGAAATTGTATGATGCTGAATACTCCATGAACAGCAGCCAGGCAGAACATCGTCACGCCCAGGTGTCTGCGATTATATAACAGCGGCAGGAATTTTTTATTGATCCTGGCCAGCGGCCCGATGCTTAAGATAACATGCAGCAGCAACACAGCTAATGTTGATGCAGAGCGGATCAGCACGGTTTCAAAGGTATAGTCCGGGTTTATAAATGCGGTAACAATTACAAAGCTTGTTAAATACGCTACGCAAAAACCAAAGATGAACCAATCGTATAGTTTCTTTTGCCTGTTCCACCCTACTGCTGTATATCCTGCACTCATGGTTTAAAATTTATGGTATCAATTGTTTGCTGATGAATGATATCGTACAAAATGAAATGATAGGAATCTGTTGAATCTGCTTTTAATGGAAAATAAAAACTGCCCTGCCCTTCTATCCTGCCAATCAATTCTTTTCCGGCATTCCCTGTTTTATAGATCAGTGATGATGGAACAGTTGATGCTTTAGTATTGACCCATTGCAGTTGCCAATTCGTTTTATCAGCAGAGTTTCTTAAATAAACTGAGTATTCATTCCTTTCAATCTTATTAATCACAACAGGCAAAGCAGCAGAACTGTCTTCCTGCAGCAGTTTATCTGTTGCTTGGTTGGGCACAACAATATAGCCGCTGATAATTCCTGCCGGAATTAAAACAGCAAGTAAGGTCCATACCTGCAAATGCCTTTTACGAAGCGGCTTCATCATGATTTATCCTTTTTTGTTTTCACCCATTTTCTAAAAAGCACCGGCCATAAAACAATGGTACCCGGCAATATGATCAGCCGGAAACCCCAGCCAGCGCCATGTGTGCCTGAATCTATTTTTGTTATTCCTTTTGTTAAAAAGAAAATGGCAAAGACTGCGCCTGCAAGCAGGTACAGTCCCGCCACTATAACAACCATATAAACCACTGTATCCATCTTATCAGTTTTCTATATTTAAAATACTGTTGAACCCGTTCAATCCGTCCGGCTCCCGGTAAGGATTGTCAATATCTTCCTGCCAGGTTTTGTCATCCACAAAAAATTTGTACTGATAGGTTCCCTTCGGCAACATCGGTATCTCAATCTTCCACAAACCATTTACTGATGGTTCCATCAGCAACGAATCATGTGCCCAGTGATTAAATGTTCCGGCTAGAGATATATGAGAAGCACATGGATTCTGAATATAAAATTCAATCGCTTTTTTTCTTTTGTTGATAAATGGCGAAGTATGCTGTTTCATGCTGAATAAATTTTGGAGGGTTTTGATTACAACTTTTCCGGCGTGTATAACCCCGTAACCCTGTTGTTCCGCAGGCAGGCCCGGTAAGCGTTTTGCGGTACTGAATAAAATCGAACGGATCTGCACCGGAGTCAGCTCCGGATTTATCTCCAGCATTTGTGCAATCACCGAGCTGATGATCGGCGCAGCAAATGAAGTACCGTCAACATGCATATAATGCGGCGAAATATATTTGCATTCCTGTATCCTGCTTATAAGTTTATCCTTCCAATAAGACATATCGTTATTTTCTGGATATTCAATGCTGATACCGCTTTTATCTGCTGATGTTATAATTTTTTGCTTGAGTTTTTCATCCGGCAACTGCTGCAGATCATACAGCAGTTCTGCAGTTTCCTGCTCCGGCGTTTTCGGAAGTATCGGTGCAGCAATCCAGATGGCATTGGCGATCAGTTCAGGTTTATGAAATGCATCATCTGTTTTTCCGAAAGTTGAATGATATAATTTTTTTTCTTCACCGTCCAGCATATTATTATCATCCCAGCCACCAACAGCAATCACATTCGGCGAGTTGGCCGGTGGCATTACCGTAGCCTTATCATCATTACCAACTGCAGCAACAATGCTAACTCCGTTCTCTATTAATTGTTCTGCCAGCAAGTCAACCTTACTGTTTTTCCAGGAACCGGTTGCATCATCACCAAGCGACATGTTTACAATGCGGATATTATATTGCTTATGATTCTTTAAAACCCATTGCAACGCTTTCGAAATATTTTCTGTGCTGATCTTTCCTTCCTCATTCATCACTTTCAGCAATACCAAAGAAGCATCACTGGTAATCCCTTTGTACAAACCGTTGCTTAGATGTCCGTCTCCGGCGCAAACCACAGTGGTCATGGTTCCATGCCAGGATTCTTTATGTGGCTCTGTAAAATATTTTGCATTAGTGCGTGGTTTGGTAATGTCAACTATTTTTTTGATCCTGTTCCTGTTCTTTACCAGATCGGGATGCAGATAAAATCCGCTGTCGATAAAACAGATGGTTACCCCCTTGCCGGTATATTTCGGATTTGCATTCATGCGGAGTGCAGTGGGAATGATGACAAAATCATCCACAGTTTTCACGGAAAAAAACGGGCCTATTTCGGGAAGCAGTTTTTGTTCCCTGATAATTTCGATATTATAATAATCAATGCAACGGCTGCACACACCGTCATGTTCAGTCCAGCCGGGATTTGCGTCTTTGATCTTATCAATTACATTACGCTCACTGCTGATGTGAAAGCGGTAAAGCAGTTCATCAACTTTATCATTGCAAAGCGGACATGTAATTTTTTCGCCGTTCATATGGTTGATTGATTTATACTGTAAAATGAATAAAAACCGGCGGTATGCATTGTCGGTTGGTTGACTGTTAAAGCCAATTACCTTACCACTTCTTTTATCAGCAACGCATGGCCATCAGGGTCTTTTACAATAAATGATTTTGTGTGAAGTCCGTTAAAATGCATGTGTATCAGCTCTCTTGAAACAAACGAATAGCCTGCCGATTTTAATTCGTTATACAATGTTTCAGCATCATCAACGATTAAACCGGTTAGCCAGAACCAGATATCATCTGCCCTGGTATCGGCCGGGTAAGGCTTTCCTGGTCCGGGTTTCAGGTATTGTAAAAATTCAATACCGGGACCGGCAGCAGCCCTGAAACCCGTGATGTGCAGACTTGCACCTTCCACATTGTTTAAATGTTCCTGCTCGGTTCCGAAATTCCGGCTGCCCCCTTTTCTTTCTATGCCTAACAGGTCAACATAAAATTTCTGGCTGTTTTCTGTACTGCTTACACCGATTGCTGTATGATCAATCCCTAGAAATATTTTACCTCCTGTATTCTGCCACTTTGGATTACCCTTTCCTTTCGGGAAATAAATCAGCTCCAGGTTATGATTATCTATATCATGAAAATAAAATGCCTTGATGCCTGCCGCAGCAACATTACTGACCGGTAAAGTTTGCGGCGCTGTAGAAACATATTCCACATTAAATTTCTTTAGCTGCTGAAAGGCCTTGTCCATATCACTTACCACGATGGCGATGTGCTGGAAAAACAGGTCGTTGCTTTTTTGGTCTTCAGGAATGCTTCTTCCGCCGGTGGTTAAATAATCAGTTAGTTCAATGAATTCTTCGCCCAGTTGCATACGTACAACACGAATGTTCAATCCAAAAACATTGTGCAGCTTTTCATATGCTGTTCCGCTGAACTCCTGATCGGATATTTTTTTAAAACCGATCACATCCTGGTAAAACTTAACAGAGCGGTTCATGTCTTTTACGGTTATGCCGATGGCATCTGTTTTTTTTACCTGTGCAAAAATGCCACCGGTAAAAAGCAGGACAATAACATTAACCAGAAATAATTTTAAGAACTGTTTCATTATGTTGTATTTGATTTTTGTTTTTAATTTCATATTGCCGGAACACTACTTTTAAACGGCATTTCCGTTTTACTTTTTTCATTGTCAGGTAAAACTCTGCGGCAGATAACATACCTGCTACAGGAATCAGCATGTATAACCAGAAAGCCGTCCAGGTATTTGCTGGTAAGGCACTGGCAAAGGTTCTTGCGGGGTTCATCCCAAAGCCTGAAACCGGGCCTGCCAGAATCACCCAGCAGCAAACAAAACAGGCTGCAATGATCCTTGTATATTTTTTTAGCCGCTCATTGTTTGAGGTAAATAAAATCATTGTCATGGTGATGAATGCGATGATAAATTCTGTGAATAAAGCAGGCATGGCACCCATTTTTCCGGGAACAGTTACAGCAGAACTGATTGGTGCATCAGTTAATATATTTCCCATCAACGCCTGCATTAAATAAACTGCGGCAGTACCTCCAATAAATTGAAAGATGATGAAGAACATTGCATCGTAGCGGCACATTTTATCGAGCCGCAAGAAAGTAATCGTAACTGCTGGATTGATTTGAGAACCGCTTGGGGCTGTCCACCTGCTGTAAAAAATAAACAAGGCTGTAAGTCCCATCATCAGCCCCATGCAAATATTTCTTGCCATAAAATCCGGAAAAAAATAATACCAGGAACTTTTCTCAGAGAACAACATGGCGCTGAAAAAACAGGCCGAAATCATGAAGATGGCGAGACCCAGCGCCTCCTGCAAATAATGCCGGCAGTTCTTTGCAAAAGAAGACCTCATCTGTATCCAGCCGCTTTTGTTTGTAAATATCCTGATGGGCATTGCTCTCATGATACAAAGAGAATACAAGCTGAAAAAAGCAGCTGTCGGATGAACGACCTCAGGCAACAGATTTTTTATGCTTCAATTCTTTTTCAAGAAAATAATTCAGCCCTGTTCGTAAAACCGCTATGGCAGCAAGTTTGCCGATATCGTCCCAACTGGGTGCAACGGCTGTTGCCAGTACATCGGCGCCAAGCAACAACTCCAGAGAAACTGCCACTGCACTGCCGAATATCATCCGGGCTTCCATGGCAGATAAACCATTTTTAACTTTTAAGAAAGACTGAAAATAATTGAATACAAGTTTCAGCAAGGCAAAAGCAATCACAACAGCCGAAGTTATTTCGAGTGTGTGACTGATATAAATTGTTATCGTTTTTGCAATCTCTTCCATCTTCTACTTTTTTAAAACGGCGACGGGAGAACCCATCGCCGTGAATCAAAAAACCAACTGCATATGAGAAAAGTAATTTTATTAATCGATTAATTCACCCTGGCCTCTTCCACCTTCTCCTTCTCCCGAGGAGAAGGAGCGGTACTTTTTAATAAATCCCCGCATTTGCTACTTCCAATTCAACATTAGAATATTTGCCAGGCATTAAATAAATGATAATTAGTTAATTCTTATGCTCATCCATGACCAACTGTTCGGCCTCCATTTCCTCCGGAGAGGCATCGAGGGTGTGGCTTCTTATGATATGATCCCCAACCCTCAGTGCATTTGCAGCAATTGTCAACGCCGGATTGAATGCGCCACAACTCGGGAAAAAACTGGCATCTACCACATATACATTGTCCAGGTCATGTGTCCTGCAATTCAGGTCCAGCACCGATGTGGAAGGATCGGCACCAAAACGCAATGTGCCGTTCTGGTGACTCATCCCGCTTACATCCAGGTCATATCCTTTCCATTGAACCCCTTTATAATCTTCATCTATTTCCCCAAGCCTTTCAAATACCTGTTTCAGTTTATCCTTCAGTTTTTCAAATGCTGTATAATTCGTTCTTGTATAATCAACCTTAATGGAACCATCTTCTTTTAATGTTACCCGGTTATCTGCCGATGGCAGATCTTCAGCAGTTAACCAGAAATCAATCGTCATTTCCTTCAACTCATCATAAGTTTTACCGGGGAAAATATCTTCAGCCATCCATAAGATTGTTTCCGGATCGTTACGGCCCATTAACTGAATTTCACCCAGTGGCAATGCACTGTCATCGGCCCCATGATAAAAATCGGCGAGTCCAAGACTCTTCTGAAACACACAATCATTTTTCTTTTTGGTAAAAGCAACCAGGCATCCGTTGTGATGCAGCATCAGATTTCTTCCAACCTGTCCGCTTGAATTGGCAAGACCGTTTGGATGATTGTGATTTGCACTGCGTAAAAACAGGGCAGCACTGTTAACAGCTCCGCAGGCCACAATAAATGTATCGGCGCTGTAAAAAACTTCCTCGCCTTCAACAATTGCCTTTACGGCGATTACTTTTGTTCCGCTTTCTTCCGTAATCAGTTTTTCAACATAGGCATGTGTGATCATCTGTACATTATCCAGCTTCAACGCATGATTCAATGCCATGGTTTGTGCATCAGCTTTAGAATCAGTAAGATCGGGAAAGCCATCGAAGTTTTCCAGAACAAGCGGAGATACATTTTTACCGGTATCCTGCGGCAGGTTTACGCCCATCGGTAATGGAAAAGGTTGTAAACCGATCTGTTTCATTTTTGCATCCAGGTCTTTTATGAGCGGCTCATAGGGTAACTGCGGCAATGGATATTCAAAAGATGCCGGTGGTTCTGTAGGATCCACGCCCCGCCTGCCATGCACATGGTACATCTTCTCGGCCAGGTCGTAATAAGGCCGCAGGGTTTCATAACCAAAAGGCCATGCCGGTGATGTACCGCCGTAATGATCCACTTCCTTAAAATCGCTTTCCCTGAAACGGAATAAAGCAGCCCCATACATTTTACTGTTACCACCTACATTATAATGTATGTAAGGAAGGAATGGTTTATCATCTTTATCATACCAATATTCTTTTGGTCTGTAACGGCCAAGGTTCACCACTTCATGCGGATCCCAGTTTTGTTTTTCTTTGGGAATAAATCCGCCACGCTCAAGAATTAAAATCCGTTTGCCGGTTCCGGCAAGTTTCTTTGCGATGGTACCGCCGCCGCTACCGGTGCCGATGATGATGATGTCGTATTTTGTCTTCATGATCTTTATTTTCAAATACAAAATGAATCATTTGTAAATTCACGGCATGTCAATTACCTGACTAATAAAACAAGTTTGTGTACCACCGATTTCTTTTCACAATTGTCTTTCAGTTTACAATACAGTCTGCAGACAGGTTTTAGTTTTACACAAATATTTTAAATGAAAAGAAATCTTATTTTTTTGTTCTTTGTGATCGTGGTATCAGCTATGCCTGCATATACACAGGTCTTTTCCTTAAGCGATTCCACAACCATCTTTAAAAACCAGGAAGGAAGGATATTGAATAAAGAGGAAGTGAAGGAACTGTTGAAGACAACTTTTTCGATGACTAAGGAAAATGCCGATGGCAAACAGGTTATTACCATAATACCGACTGCAGATAATGAGCTTGCTGAAAGAAATGCAGCACTTGAGGCATTTAAGAAAAACCTGATCGGCAAACCGCTTACTCCTTTCAAAATCCCCGGGCTTGATTATAAAGTCTGGGAATCAAACCAATTGCGTGGCCGGGTACTGGTGATCAACTTCTGGTTTACAACCTGCGGCCCCTGTATCAGGGAAATGCCGGTCTTAAACGAACTGGCAGCAGGCTACAATGTAAAGAACGTTATTTTCCTGGCTCCAGCCCCGGAAAAAGTTTTTCAGATAAAAAAATTCCTTAAAAGGAACAAGTTCAATTACAATATTATTCCTGCTGCAGGTGACTATATCAACGATATGCATGTACAAAATTTTCCCACCCACCTGATCATTGATAAAAACGGGATCATCCGCCAGGTATTTATCGGTTATGAAGAAGGAATAAAGGAAAAACTGCAGACAGAGATTGATAAACTTTTAAATGAAAAATGGTAACAGAAAAAACAGTATCAGCAGAATTGCAAAAGGAAACACTTCGTCTTGAAACATTCAGTGATGGCGTTTTCTGCATTGCAGTAACACTCCTCTCCATTGAAATTGGTGTGGAGCTTCATGGCGACATAAGTAATAAAGGTTTACAGGAAGCGCTTATTCATAAGTGGCCCATCTGCCTGGCATATGTCATCAGCTTTGTAAATGTGCTGTTGGCCTGGATCGGCCACCACGGCCTGTTTAAAATGTTCTGCCGGAGTGATAACTCAATCATGATAACAAACGGCTTACTATTGATGCTGGTTGCCCTGGTTCCATTCCCTACAAAAACATTGGGTGAATTTTTATTGACCGATGCCTTACAAACAGCTGTAATATTTTACACCGGTTATTTTGTATTGGTCAGTCTTGGCTTCAGGCTATTATGGTACGCAGCAAACCGCAAAAAAGGATTATTGGTTGAGGGCATCACAGCAAAACAAATCAAACAAACTACAAGGAATGAGAATATCGGGCTTATCTGTAATACAATCATCTTTGCTGTAGCATTCGTAAATCCATGGGCGGCGTTAATATTAAGTTTTACCATGTGGGTCTATTGGATTGCTTTTGCCTGAGTACCTGTTGCAGAATATTTCTTCTATTACTGCTGCAAAATAAATTTTAAGCCCGACCTTTAAGATCAAAACTTAAATATGCGGAAATATACATTCACTTTCTTTTCCTTCGTTTTATTGTTAGCCGGTTCATGCAACATCAAACAAGACAATTCTGCTCAACAATCAATAGCTGTTGATATAATGAAGGAAGAAGAAACCATAAAACAGGTGCTGACAGATATGTGGGATGCAATTGAAAAACACGATATTGACCGGTATGCCAGTCATGTGCACCCCGATTTTACCCAGTTTGGCGAAACCGATTCGGTTTTACTGGTTGGTAAAACTGGAGAAGTAAATTCCATTGAGGAATACATGGGACATTCGGAAAATGTACATACTGAAATGCATGAGCCGAAGATAACTATCAATGAAAACATCGCCTGGATTGTTTACTATTGGTCCGATTCCGGATTAAACAGGAACCTCCCTTTTACCAGCCGTGGAAAATCAACACGTATTTTTAAAAAAGAAAATGGTAAATGGTTATGCATTCACGGACATTATACTTTATTGCCCTGACCGGACTATACTAACCCGATTTTTTAGTTTATTTTCAAAACATGAAACAACTTCGCATTGCAATCGTTCAGCAAAAGCCGGTACACTTAAATGTACAAGCCTGCACCAATAAGGCTTTGCAGTTTATTAAGGAGGCTGTGTTACAAGGCGCACAGTTAATCGTTTTTGGTGAAACATGGCTCAGCGGCTACCCTGCCTGGCTTGACCATTGCCCGGAAGTTGCTGTATGGAACAGCGAGGCAACCAAAGAAGCGTTCGCTCAAATGCATCAAAACAGTGTTGATGTTAAAGGAACAGAAATGAAACTGCTTTGTGATGCTGCTAAAGAAAACAAAGTCATTATCTGCATTGGAATTAATGAAAAAGTTTCAGCTGGAATTGGCAGCGGTACAATCTATAATTCGTTCGTTATTATTAATGAAGCAGGGGAAATTGTAAATCATCACCGCAAGCTCATGCCAACCTATACCGAAAAAATGCTTTACGGGCATGGCGATGCAGCAGGATTGAAAACAGTGGATACAGATTGGGGAAAACTTGGCGGACTTATTTGCTGGGAACACTGGATGCCGTTAAGCCGCCAGGTTTTGCACAATGAAAATGAACTGATCCACATCGCCCTTTGGCCAACAGTGCATGAAATGCACCAGGTTGCCAGCCGCCACTATGCCTTTGAAGGCAGGTGTTTTGTAATTGCCGCCGGGCAAATGATGCAGGTAAAAGATATCCCATCTTCCCTGGCTTTACCCGAACATTTTAAAAACGATCCAGATAAATATATTCTAAACGGAGGAAGCTGTGTGATTGATCCCAAAGGAAATTATTTACTAGAGCCACAGTTTGATAAGGAAGAAATTCTGTATTGCACAATTGACAATTTTGATACAGCCATCAAAGAAAAACTCACACTGGATACAACCGGCCATTACAGCCGCTGGGATATTTTTGATTTTACGGTAAACAGAAAACGGAAATAGATATTCCCATGTCTAAAGCAATAACCAAGAAAGATATTAAGCCTGTTAAAAAGAAAATGCAAAATGTAGATTTTGCAGGTGTGGAAGAATTCCTTGCCTTTTTACCCGAAGAAGAACTAAAGATCGTGGAACGGCTGCGGAAAATTGTTTTCAGTTGCATACCGGATTGCACCGAAAAGCTAAACTACAATGTTCCCTTTTATAAAATACACTCCAATATATGTTTTATCTGGCCTTCATCTGTTGCCTGGGGTAATTCTAAACAGAGGGGTGTACGGTTAGGATTTAACAATGGCTATCGGTTGACAGATGGTATCAGTTATCTTGATAAAGGCGGAAGAAAACAGGTGTACTGGAAAGATTTTTATTCGCTGAAAGAAATTGACACCGAACTGCTGAAGGCATATATTTTTGAAGCGGCTTTGATCGATGAGGAAAAGATGAGGGAGAAAAGGAAGAAAAAAAACCTTAAAAATCTGTTATGAACCTATGCCTCTGCATCCTTTCATTGCTGTTACCGGTGGTCTGCACCGGCCAGGCATTCGATACATCTGCTTACGGGATAAGCGTGGATCTTTCAAAAGAAAATGACCGGTTCTTTACAAAGGATTCAGCCTGGCGTGGTGCCGACGGGGCTTCATCTATTGATATGGGAAACGGGAAAGTGCTCTGGCTTTTCAGCGACAGCTTTATTGCCAAGGATCCGCTTTTTTCAAGAAAAGGCGCAAAATTTGTCCGCAACAGCATTGCCATACAGCAAGGGTACGATTTAAAAACAGCTTCCATAAAATATTACTGGAACAGGTCGGGAAAAACAGCAAAAGATTTTTTCTGGTTGCCGGGCAAGAGCTGGTTCTGGACCGGCCACGGCATCATGGTAAAAGACAGGCTGCTCATTTTTTTGATAAAAGAAGAAAATACAAAGAAAGGCCTGGGCTTTGAAGCCACAGGCTGGTATGCTGTACTTATTACCAATCCCTTTGATGATCCTTCGCAGTGGAAGATGAAATATATACAAGGACCAGAAACCTATGGCCTTATTGCAGGCTCGGCGGCTGTGCTGAAAGATGAAAAATATATTTACGCCTACGGCGCTGTAGAACCTTCAACACATGAAGTATATGTCTTGCGGTGGGAAACTGAAAAAATTTATAGCGGCGATGTTTCCGCCCCTGAATGGTGGATAAACGGAAAATGGATGCAGAGAAAAAATAAATTCCCCATACCCAAAGCTCTGTTTATTGGCCAGACTGAATTTTCTGTGCATTATGACAGCTCACTAAAAAAATTCATCCAGTTCCAGTCATTTGGTTTTGGGGAGACAGAGATCGGCATACGGATGGCTGACAGTTTACAGGGGCCGTGGACTGCGCCTTACATCATCTGTAAACCAACATACCCCGGCGTAAAACAACCCTTCATGTATTCAGTAAAAGCACACCCCGAACTGGATGCTGACGGCATTTACATAACTTACAATGTAAACAGTTTTGATTTTACCGAGCTGGCAGATAACCAATCCATTTATTTCCCCGCATTTTTACAGCTGAAGATCAACATAAAGAAAAACATCAATAGTAACTGATATAAGAAGGTAGTTAGCTTTCTCCTTAGTCCGTGACAAAAACCAATTTATTTATTACGCTTCACTCATCTCCTGCACCCTTTTCTTTTTCTTAAGTGCATACAATTCATATTCTTTCATCACCCTCAATACTTCCGCAACACCCCATGCCTGCGCCACGCAGCCCCGTGGATGATGCGGTTCATCAGCATCAAATATTTCAGATACCTGTCCAATGCAACCTTCATTCAAATGATATTTAAATGCCTCAATTATTTTTTTTGCCTTTGCCGGTTTCTTTTCAACTTTCATTACAGCATCTACATAAGCACCCAGCAACCAGCTCCATACTGTTCCCTGGTGATAAGATGAATCCCTGTGCCATGCATCGCCGCCATACACAGGTATATAATGAGCATCGCTTTTTGGTAAACTCCTTAAACCAACAGGGGTATATAAATGTTCCTCCACCAGTTTCAAAATGGTTTTCGCTTTTTTAGCATCATCAATCAACCCAAATGGCAGGCTGATGGCAAAAAGCTGGTTGGGTCTTATCTCGTTATTAGGTATTCCATTTTCATCTATACCATCGTATAAATAATTACCGGCTTTGTTCCAGAAAATTTTATTAAAAGATGATTTGGTTAACTCTGCTTTTTCTGCAAATGCCAAAGCAGAATCTTTTTCTTTATTCATCTCCAGCAGTTCGCTGTAAATGCAAAGTGCATTATACCATAGTGCCTGAATCTCCACGGGCATGCCCATTCTTGGTGTAACCACCCAGTTGCCGATCCTTGCATCCATCCAGGTAAGCTGCTGCCCTTCTTCTCCGGCATACAACAGCCCATCATATGTAACATGAATATTGTAACGTGTACATTTGTAATGCCAGTCAATAATATCTTTTAAAACCGGCAGGATTTCATTCAGTACAAATTTTTTATCGCCTGTTGCATTCAGGTATTTATACACGGCTATAAAATACCAGAGTGTGCCATCCACATTATTGTATTCGGGTTCTTCACCATTGTCCTGGAAACGGTTCGGCAACATACCCATACTCACCGAATTAGCAAAAGCCGCAATGATTTTTTTTGCATCATCAAAACGTTCGGTGCTTAAACACAGGCCTGGTAAAGATATCATGGTATCTCTCCCCCAATCAGTAAACCAATGGTAACCGGCAATAACCGTCTTGAGATCTTCACCACGCCTAACAATAAACTGGTCGGCGGCTAATACTAATTGTTGTACTGTTTCATCTGCAGGTTGGTCGTTTAATAAAAGCTGCCTGCGCAAACTTTCTTTTGCAAGCAGGTCATGTGCATCTCTCCCAGAAGGATTTTCTGTTGAGATAATGATGCCGATTGAATCTCCTTTTTTTAATTCAACGGAAATTGTTCCATGATTGAACAGGTCTTCTACATGATCCTGGCCACGGTATTTTTCAACTGCGTAATTAAAATTAGTAAACCAACGGGGTGTATGCTGATACGATGAACCGGGTACATTAATAAATAAGTCCAATGCTCCATCAGGCTTGTTGTGAAAAACCCCATTATCAAAACCAACATCCCAATGCATCTGCGGTCCGGCATGATTCATGGAATGATAAAATTTATTGGCAACCAGCGGTAATAATTCCAGGATGAATGGTTTTGATGCTTTAACCACATCGTACATTACAACAACCGTGTTTTCGCCATGCAGCATGGCAATAGTTTTCTTTAACTGTATTCCGTTCAGTTCATAAGTCCATTGCGGAAACAATTCTTTCGTAAAACTTTTCAGAAATTGATTGCCTGTCGGACTGATCACTTCTCCATAATCATTTACACCTAATTCAAAACGCTCATCAGCGGTTACAATGGTTTCATCCAGTTTGGAAAGTAAAACCGTTCTTTCTGTTGGCGGTAATGTGGCCGCTACCAGCAAACCATGATACCTGCGGGTATTGCAGCCAAGGATGGACGAGCCGCTCCATCCGCCAAGGCCGTTTGTTTCGAGCCATTCGCACTGGATGGCATCGGTATAGTTTTGTAAAAAGGATTTATCTTTTTTTAGCATGATTTTATTTTTTGAGTTTTCACGCAAGGATCGCAAGGTGGCAAGGTCGCAAAGGATTCTTTGCGTACTTTGCTCCATAGCGCCTTTGCTTGGAAATTCTACATTACCATTTCTTCCTTCCTCTTACTAACTTTCTTTAGTTCAGATTTATTTATCCTGTTTATCAATTCTGCCACCACACCCGTCCAGCCGGTTTGATGCGTTGCACCAACACCTCTTGAATTATCGCCATGGAAATATTCGTAGAACAGAACCAGGTCTTTAAAATGCTTATCGTGCTGGTAAACTGAATGATCGGCATTTGAAGGCCGTTTGCCTGTTTCGTCTTTTTCAAAAATACTAACCAGGCGTTTTGCCAGGTCAACAGAAACATCATGCAGACAAACTTTATTGCCTGAACCTGTTGGCAGTTCAACTATACAGTTCTGTTTATGATATTCACCCAATGTTTGCAAAGCGCCTACCAGCAGGTAGTTCATGGGCATCCATACCGGGCCACGCCAGTTGCTGTTACCACCAAACAGCGAAGTGTTTCCTTCGGCAGGTTGATAATCCAGACCAAAATCCTGTCCGTCAATATTTACACTGTAACCGTTTTCATGAATCTTTGAAATGGAACGGATTCCGCCCGGAGATAAAAATTCATTTTCATCGAGCAATGCCTTCATCAGTTTTTCGAGCCTCGCTTTTGGTACCAGCGATAATAAGATATCATCATGATCATTCAGTTCTTCTATCACCTGGTACTGATGATTTTTTTCACGGTACTGCTGAAACCATTTTAAGCGGCGGTGAAAATCAGGCAGTTTCTCCAGCATATCTTTCTTCAATACCAGCACCGCAAACAACGTACACAAACCAACAAGGCTCCGCACTTTTACCGGAATAAATCTTCCATCAGGCATCGCCAATACATCATAGAAAAATCCTTCTTCATCATCCCAGCTACCGGTCCAGTTTTCACCAATGCGATTTAAAGATTCGGTGATATAAATAAAGTGTTCCAGAAATTTAGTCGTCACGTCTTCGTAAGTATCATCAACCTGTGCAATTTCAATGGCCATCTCCAGCATGTTCAGGCAATACATCGCCATCCAGCTTGTGCCATCGGCCTGTTCCAGAATTCCTCCACCGGGTATGGCGCTGCTGCGGTCGAATACGCCGATATTATCAAGGCCCAAAAATCCACCTTCAAAAACATTATTGCCTTTATGATCTTTGCGGTTTACCCACCAGGTAAAATTGATGAGCAGTTTTTGAAACACTCTTTTTAGAAACTTAATATCGCCTTTACCTGTTTTATTTTTTTCATTTTTATACACCTGCAGGCAGCTCCATGCATGCACCGGCGGATTAACATCACCAAAGGCCCATTCGTACGCAGGCAACTGCCCGTTGGGATGCATGTACCATTCCCGTAAAAATAAAATGAGCTGGCTCTTGGCAAATTCCGGATCAACCAAACCAATGGGCACACAATGAAAAGCCAGGTCCCATGCGGCATACCAGGGATATTCCCATTTGTCGGGCATTGAAATTATATCTTCATTATTCAATGAATGCCACTCATGGTTACGGCCTGTCTTGCGGCTTTCAGGTGGAGCAGGGTTGCCCGGATCACCATTCAGCCAACGCGGAATATCAATATTGAAATATTGTTTGCTCCAGAGCATACCGGCAAAAGCCTGGCGCTGGATATTCTGCTGATCATCACTTTTGGCATCTGTAATATCATTATAGAAATCATCTGCTTCTTTAATCCGCAGGTCAAACAATTCATCAAATGCATTTCCAAACGGAGCAGTCTGTAAACTATGTTTACTCAATCGCAAACGAACAGAGACAGAAGATTGAGCGGCTACTGTTTGCTGATACATGGGTGCAAACTTGGTTCCTTCTGTTTTTCCATCCAGCACTGAATAGTCATTATTGATGACCGCATGATGAAAACTGTCTTTTACAAAAGGAGTTTTGTTTGTTTGGCCATACAACTTTTCGGTATTGGTTTCATTTTCGGTAAATAAAGTACGGGTTGGTTTTTCAAAGTACAGATGATACTCACCTACCCAATAATGATCAACCTTCGCCATTCCATAATCATCGCCTCCATCTTTCAAATAGATCAGTGGTTTTTCATGCATCATACCAAAGTCCCAGAGATTACGCATCCATAGCGTTGGTAACAAAGTAATATCTGCGTCTTCATTTGCACGGTTGTGTACAGTAACACGGATCAACAGATCTTCTGTATCGTTCTTTGCATATTCGGTAAAGACATCAAAATATTTATTGTCATTAAATATTCCGGTGTCAATTAATTCATATTCCTGTTCGGTCTTGCTGCGGTTGCGGTTTGTATTCAACAGATCGGCATAAGGAAATTCGGCCTGAGGATATTTGTACAGATGTTTCATGTACGAGTGCGTGGGTGTACTGTCGAGGTAATAATAAAGTTCTTTTACATCTTCACCGTGATTGCCTTCATTGCCCGTCAATCCAAACATGCGCTCTTTAAGGATCGGGTCTTTGCCGTTCCAGAGCGTTATGCCAAAACAAATACGTTGCATATCATCGCTGATGCCGGCAATACCGTCTTCGCCCCAGCGGTACACCCGGCTGCGGGCATGGTCGTGCGGAAAATAATCCCAGGCACTTCCCCCTTCGCTGTAATCTTCACGTACAGTACCCCACTGGCGTTCGCTTAAATAAGGTCCCCATTTTTTCCAGTTGGAATCCAACAATCTTTTTTGTTCCGCATTCATAGAAAATATTTTTCGGCCTCACCCCAACCCCTCTCCCAAGGAGAGGGAACTGGAACCTGGCAGTTTCTTAATTCAATACCTATTTTACTTTCATTGACATTCGCATCAATCTTCGAAACAATCTTCTCCTTTTCCTCCCCCTACGGGGGAGATAGAGGGGGCTTTACCCATTATCCTCAAACCCCGGATACAAAGTCATTCCTCCATCAACAAACAAAGTTGTTCCGTTTACATAATCGCTGTCGTCACTGGCCAGCCAAACGGCGGCTTTACCAATATCTTCCACCTGTCCTACTCTTTTTTGCGGAATCAGTTTTAATAATTCCTGCAGGTGCGCCTGTGTATCCCATGCATCATGATTGATGGGTGTGGCGATTGCCCCAGGTGCAATGGAATTGATACGGATCATCTTAGGCGCAAATTCCTGTGCAATGGTTTTCATCATCAGCATCACTCCCCCTTTTGATGCGGCATAGTTTGCGTGGCCCGCCCAGGGAATCACTTCATGCACACTGCTCATGCAGATTATTTTACCGGCGGCTTTTGATTTACCATTCACACCTCTTCTTAAAAATTCCTTGATGGCTTCTCTTGCACAAAGAAACTGGCCGGTAAGGTTTACACCCAATACAAAATTCCATTGATCCAATGTCATTTCGGTAAACGGTGCATCTTTTTGAAGACCTGCATTGTTGACCAGGATATCAACCGTGCCAAACTGTTTGATCACATCGGCAAACATCTGCTGCACTTCATCTTCTTTACTTACATCGCATTTGTATGCAATGGCTTTGCCGCCGTGGGCAACAATATCCGACACTACATCTTCGGCCATATCCCTTCCCTGTGGCACAGGATAATTAACAATGACTGTAGCTCCGGCCTTAGCCAGTTCTTTGGCGCAACCTGCTCCAATGCCGCTGCTGGCACCGGTTACAATGGCAACCTGACCTTCTAATTTCTGTTTCATTTTATTTTTTATTTTATTTAGAATAACATGGTAAATACCTGGTTGCTGAACCAGCTCCTGTTTTTTTCAACATTCTTTTTTATCAATAGTATCTCGAAGTCGGTTAATATATTTACAAATTGCCGGTACCCCAGGTCAGCAGATTGCAAAGGATTCTTTACCTGGTAAACTTCTCCGGTACTGCGGTGGTTACCTGCAATAAAAGAAAAATGATCTGCCGACTGCAGCTTTCCCCAGGTATCTAAAATCCGTTCATCATCGCAATCCATCACAAGCCTCCCGAGTTTATAAAGCTTCTTCAGAATATTATTCTGCTGCACATTTTCTGTCCACGTGCAATTTTCAAAAGTCATCTTTTGCAAAGCTGTATTTCGGGGAACGGCATAAACAGCTTTGGGATAGCAGCAATCCAATACTTCAACCGGAGTTTTAAAAGAATAATTGTTGTTTTTAAAAATTGCTTCGGGGAGTTCCTGCAGGAAATTGAAAATACCGGTGGCTGCTGATTTGTGAATTCCAAAAGTTTCATAATCCAGCAAAACATTGATGCTGCAGCTATCCTGCGGATGGTTATGAAATACACGGTCTGCGAATTTTTCTGCAGTGAGTGCATACCGGCCGGCTTTGGCTTTTCCAATCCAGCCTGCAATATCATTACTCAATTCTGCATTGCGAAGCAGGATACCAAAATCGCCGTTGCCGGGTGCTGCGTAAGTTTGATTGGGAGAAAGCCCGTTCAGCACATTACTGTCTGCTTCGCTGATTATACCTTTATACCCAAGCGCTGCAACATGCTTTGCCAGTTCATTATCATATATCAATTCGGTATTACAAAAAACCATCGGCTCAACTCCAAATAATTCCTTCACCAGTGCGTCATGTTTTTTTACCTGCCGGTCAAACTCTGCTTTAGAATGCAGCCAGCTTAAAGAATTGTAATAGGTTTCGCCCAGTATTTCTACACAACCTGTTTCAATCAACTGTTGGAAAGATTTGATCAGGTCGGGCCTGAATTGTTCAAACAACTCCAGTGTTGTGCCGCTTATCGAAAATGCAAAACGAAATTTACCTTTTGTATTTTTAATCTGATCGAGCAGGATTTTATTTGCCGGTAAATAACAATTGTCGGCAAGATTGTCCATAATGGCTGCCATGGCTGCTTTATCTTCATAAGCATGCAACTGGCCAATATCCTTAAACCCATATTCTTTAAACCGGTATGGCTGATGTATCCTGAAACAAAAGCTGACTGAAGGCATAATATTCAATTTCGTTTTTTCTGATTTTTTTTACAGTTAACCAACAGTTATTGCACGGTTAAGCAATGGTTAAAGCATTTACCGAATCAGTTGTTTATCTCTGTCAAAATTAATTTGTTGTTGAGTTGTGTCATGTCGGATGATTTACAAAAAAGTTTAGTTAATCATCTGCCTTTCGCTGAACTCAATATGCTTGCGGTCATAAAATATCAGCCCGCCATCTTTCAATTCATTCAGCAATGTGGTAACACTTTGCCTGGAGGTTGAAATGATACCGGCAATATCATTATGTGTTAAATAATTATTGAGCCTGATCTTATCGCCTTCTTTTTTGCCTTCACGGTTAGCCCAATCCCTGAAGAAACTGATCAGCCGGCTTTTTGCATCTTTGAAAACAAGATTGGAGTGGCGGCTTTCCAGGCGGCGGAGTTTGCTGCTAACTTCCTGGATAAAATTCATAGCCAGTACCGGGTTCAACTGCATAAGCTCCTTAAACTCCGACGAACGGTATGAGCAGATCACGGTATTCTCAGTAAGTGATTCTGCAAACTCATCATCGGATATGCTGCCATCCAGGCTGAGGTCGCCGAACATTTCTGTTGCAGTTAATATTTCCTTTATCAGCTCATCGCCACGGTCATCCACTTCCGATATCTTGATCTTTCCTTTTACCAGCAGGTAAATCCTGCTTTCAAAACCATCATCCATATAAACACTTTCGCCTTTCTTTACATTTTTCACTTTTACAGAATTTGTCATTTCCAGTATCTGTGCATCGGTTAAACCGGTAGTTAAAGAATGCTGCTTTAAGTACAGGTATTTAATTTCTGTGTACATGATTTGTAGTTTTAATTTGAATAATTTAATTAGTTGAATTTTTATTTAACAGATTCTCCAGTTTTGCAATCAACGAGTTTTTCGAGATCAACCCGATTACAAAATCTATCACTTCGCCGTTCCTGTAAAACAGGATGGTCGGCATTTCTATCACACCCAGTTCTTTTTTTAAAACCGGGGCCGCTTCCACATCAATGGTATAAAATGCCGCAGCACAGTTATACATATTCTCCATTTCCTGATAAATGGGTTGCATCATCTGGCATGGGCCGCTCCAGTCGGCGTAAAATTTTACAACCCGTAAACCGTGGGCATTTAAAACTTTCTCTGTGAAAGTCTTTTTGTCTGTTACTGTAATCATATTTCTTTTTTTATTTGGCACAATTATTATAGCCAAACGGGATGCCGGGATTTCAGGACATCCCCGCCATTCCACAGAACACTGTACTGCAAAGGGTTTCAGTGTTTTAAAAAAAATAAACATCAGGCGATTTTGGGAAATTTTATTCCCGAAATATTGGGAAACTCCCATCATTTTGGGAATGTTTTCCCGGCGCAAAAAAGAGATTGATGGTATTATTTTTTTGCAGGAAGCTACGTTTGATTAAACGTTATCAGTGCATCCAACGCAAATCATCTTACGTATATATAATTAACAGTCTAAAATTTCTTTACTGTCTCTTACCCGACAGTAAGACCTGCCTTATACCGGTACATTTGTACCATAAAATAAATTTTATGAAATCAAGATTCTTATTCGCAGCCGTATTAAGCATGATAAGTGTAGCTGCATTTGCGCAGGATGCAACCGGTATCCGTAAAAAACATCTTAACCTTTCTGATGGGATTGCCATTAAGGGATACGACCCTGTAGCTTATTTTACAAAAAACAAAGCGGTGAAAGGAAGCAAGACTTATGCGGTTGTTCACCAGGGCATCAGCTATTATTTTTCCTCGGCCGAAAACAAAACAGCTTTTATGGCCAATCCATCTAAATACGAACCCGAGTACGGCGGCTGGTGTGCTTATGCCATGGGCGAAAAAGGTGAAAAGGTAAATGTTGATCCAGAGACCTTTAAAATATTAAACGGTAAGCTTTATCTTTTTTACAATAAATATTTTAACAACACCCTTACCGACTGGAATAAAGATGAAGTGAATCTTAAAAAAAGAGCCGATGCCAATTGGCCAAAACTATTCCGTTAAAATTAAAAAACAAGTATGGTCATTCAGCAATCGGTACAAAATGTATTTGTACAAATCAGTGAATCATTGGAGCAACTAACCTGTGAGCAGTACACAAGGCCCAGCAGGACATTATCAAATGCAACAATAGGACAGCATGTGCGGCATATCATCGAGTTGTTTATCTGTCTTGAAAACGGGTATTATGCAGGTACTGTAAATTATGATAAGCGTAAAAGGGACCTGAGCATTGAAACGGATAAAGACTTTGCCGGCTCCCTGCTGAAATCAATTTACCTGCAACTGGATAAGAAAAACAAACCGTTGATACTTGAAGCTTCTTATGATGACCTGTCAACTGAAAATTTATTCATTGAAACCAATTACTATCGTGAGATTGCTTATAACCTGGAACATACCATACACCATATGGCGCTGATCAGGGTTGGTATCAATGAAGTATCGTCCGTAAGGATACCGGATGATTTTGGTGTTGCAGCATCAACGGTAAAATACAGGGAAACAATTGCAGGTTAATCTTTCTGAAATAAAATCCACTTCTTTATCTTCTGTACTTTTTTGCAATGAGAAATAACCTGAAATGAACACTCATTTCATCAATTCTTAAGTTAAAAAAAATACTGCACGGGTTTCCGGGCAGTATCTCATTAAACAAAAACAAAAAATCACTTAAGCATTGTTATACACTTTTATTACAGGCTCCCTCAACACGGCCGCAACATCGGTACAATAAAAATAAATGCAATCAGCAATCTCTTCGGGCTTAACCCAGTTCTCAGCTTTTGCATCGGGCATGGCTTTGCGGTTTTGCGGCGTATCAATGGTGCTTGGCACAACCACACTGGTAACCACATTATGTCCCCTGGCTTCATTGTTCATCAATTCGGCCAGGCGGAAGATCAATGATTTTCCCAAACCATAAGCCACCATACCTTTTCCTTCTTTGGCACTGATGCCGGGCCTGGAGCCGATTATAAAGATGCGGCCGCTGCCTTGCTGCATCATCTGCACAAAAGCCGGACGGGCAACATTGTAAGCAGTTTCAAAATTCAGTTTGTATTGTTTATGGATATCGGCGGTTTTGGTATCGGCAATCTTGCCCATGGCAAAACCGCCAACGGTTAATACAACTGCATCAACACTGCCATGTTTATCAATCACCGACTGTACAAACTTTGCTGAGTCATCTTCATTCATCAGGTCAACAATAACTTTTTCGAGTTTTGCATCATCAATGCCGAAAGGAACCGGGTCGTTGGGAATGATGGTTCCCACCACATGATAGCCTTCTGCTAAAAATTTTTTAACTACGGCCTGCCCCATGTTTCCGGAGGCACCCGTTACGATTGCTGTCTTGTTTGCCATAAATATAAATTTACAAAATTATTGCAGCAATGCCCATCCAAATAAATGGTTGAATTGCCTGCAGTGTACCAACGCATATTTGTATTGGGTGAAATTGACGGGACCGTTGATATCGTAAAGTTGATTACCACCGGTAGCTTTCAAAGGGCCCAGATCAATATAGTTTACGGGATTCATTTCTTTGGAAAGATAAACCCGCAGGTCGGGACCGTTGCTGCTGCTGAAACTCATCAGCTTTAACTGGTAACTGGTACCGGTTAATAATATTTTTGCTTCGCCGCTTACAGAACCATAGGGGCCGTTGCTGAATGTTCCCACAGCTTGAGGTAGCGCTGTACTGTCGGGCATATCGTTTATAACCCTTGATGGCGTATTATTCTTTTTACATGCAGTGGTCAACATAACGATACTGCAAATTACCAGGTAAACTAATTTCTTCATTTGATTGTTTTGTTTAAAATTTATTTTGATTGTTTTATTTATTGCCAGCTGAATTTTCCGCCGGTGTTTATCCGTATTTTATACAGGCTTGTGTGTGCGGTCATGTACAAAGTTTTTCCATCGGCATCACCCCAGGCCATGTTAGCCGGGCGTTCGGGAGTTACAATCTTGCCCAGTAATTTTCCTTCAGCAGATAAAATCCATAAACCTCCCGGTGCCGATACGTACAGGTTACCTTCTTTATCAACCTTCATTCCATCCAGCGCTTCATCATCTTCGGTAATATTCCAGTCGAATAAAATCTTTCCGTTCTTCAATGTACCATCTGATTGTACATCATATCTCCATAATGTTTTGGTGTTATGAATATCCCTGATATCCCAATTGGTGACATAGAAATATTTTTCATCAGGAGAAAAAGCCAAACCATTTGGGCCGCCCAGGTCTTTAGAAACAACCGATACTTTTCCGTTCTTTATCATGAACACACCTGAGTAATCAAGCTCTTTCCTTGCATCATTAAAAAAGTCTGGCAAGCCATAAGGCGGATCTGTAAAATAAATCGTGCCATCGCTTTTTAACACGATATCGTTGGGGCTGTTGAAACGTTTGCCATCAATCTTATCAGCCAACACAGTCAACGGCCCTTTCTTTTCGTAACGGACAACCCTCCTGTTCCCGTGCTGATCAACAATAAGCCTTCCTTCTTTATCAATTGCCAACCCATTGCTGCCAGGCTGGCCATACTCACCAATATCGGCACCGGTATAACCGCTATGACTCATGTAAACAGTGATGTTGTGATTCTTTGGATTGTAGCGGTAAATACTGTTGGTGTTTGGATCACTGAACAATAAATATCCATCGGGATGCCAAACCGGACCTTCGGTAAACGAAAATCCATCTGCGATTTTTTCAACCTTTGTTCCTGGCGTGATGATTGAATTTAATTTTTCATCAATGGTATAAATCTTTCCAATATCCTTCCATTCCTTATTTGTTGGAAGCTCTTTGTAAAAATCAATTACCGCATTCCGTACCCAGATATAATTATCCGGTATCTGTCCCATGGGACCGTTGATTCCGAGAACAGCAATTGTAAATTTATCTCCTGCTTTTGCATTGTCAGTAAGTATCACCCTGTTCCTTGCATTGAATCCGGCAATCAACCCGTTACCGCTCTGGCCGAAACCCTGCGGCTGTTTTCCATTCACCCAGATTTCGCTGTAGTCATCAACAGTAATTTCGAAAACTGCTGTTGTACCGGTTGTGTTTAATTTACCGATTGTTGCAGGAGTTGTCAGTTCAATCTTATACCAGACATAAGATACCAAACCGGCTCCCTGCCTGCGTTCCAGATCTGTTGGCTGCAAAGGCCTGAAGCCATTATCGAAATCAGCAGCATTGATCTGCGGATGAATGGTATGTGTTTTAACAGCAGCGCCTGTTGGATATAAAGGCAAAACATCGCCGTTTGTTCCGGGGCCGGGTGATTTAAAATTGGCATCCCTGAGATGTGCATGCTGAACAAACCATTTGGCATTCAACAGCGCAGCTCCTTCATTGGTTCTTAAATCGGCAATGGCATTTGGTTTATCAACTGACAGTATTCTTGTTTCCTGTGCAAATAATTTAAACGACAGGAGTAAGAAAAATAACACAATCAAAAAGATCAGGTAATACTTCAGTATGGAATATATCTTTATCATAAGTTCAATTTGATAATTTGAAGATTTGTCAATTTGATGATGAAACTCCTTCGCACAAGTAGCATTTCCAAATCATCAAATCTTCAAATCGATTAATCAATCTTAACTTTAGCTCCTGCAATCGCCATATCATCATCCTGCTGTGCGCTGGCGCTGCCGCTTACACCGATGGCACCGATAACCTGTCCCTGGTACATGATGGGAATACCACCCTGCAGGAATGTATGGCCTACAGTTATCAACGCCTGTCTTCCGCCGTTGATTGAGTTCTCCAGTTTTGAAGAAGGCGCTTTAAACAAAGCTGCTGTGTTTGCTTTTTTTGTCGCCACTTCCGACGCTGCAGCAAATGTGTTGTCCAGCCGCTCCAGGTAAACCAGGTTACCACCTGCATCAACAACAGCGATGGCACCGCCCGGTGCATTGTTTGCTTTTGCATAAACAACTGCTTCGGCTACTATTTTTTTGGCTGCATCAAGCGAAATATTTTTTGTGCTGAGCACCTGTGCCTTTGATGAGAAAGAAAAGATTACTATTGCGATCAATAATAATGGTAACTGATTTTTTAAAAATTTCATGGCTATACTTTTTTGAATTATTAATTAAGAGTTCTGAATTATGAGTTATTTGGCAGGCTCGTCGAATCCAACTTTTTTACCTGCATTCTTTTTTACTTTTTTTGGCCAGTATTTATCGGCTTTTACAATATTATCTGCAAGGCCATTGTGAAACCTGTCATACGCATCCCGGCTGTGTTGCAGTATCAGGCGTCCGTCTATCACATCAAACAATTCGGGATTGATAGGACGGAGTTTATTCAAACTCATAGCGTAACCACAGTAGGCTCCATATTGCGGAGCAAACATTTCGGGATGATCCTTAAACATGGCAGCATTCTTTTCTGTAGAGAACCAGTAAGTAGCTCCATTGTAACGGGCACTGTATTTTTCACTGCCCATCACGGCTTTGTTGTCGGTAAAGTATGCTACAGCATCATATCCTTGCAGGATGACACCCTTATCATCGTTATTGTTTAAGAATCCTTTTTCTTCGTCGGTGGTAATCTGTGCACCGTTTTTTGAAGAAACTGCGGGCCAGTATTTGTCTGCCTTTGATAAATTCCCGTTTACATCTTTGTTCCATCCTTTTACTGCCCGGTCATTATGCTGTATCAGCAAACGGCCGTCAACAATGGAAAAAGTGTTAACATCAATCGGTGCAATCCTGCCCAATGAAACAGCATAGGCACACCAGGCGCCAAACTGTGGTTTGTATTTTTCAGGATCGGCTTTAAACAGGTTCAGATGATCCTGCGAAGCAAAATAATAAATGGCATCTTTATAGCTGTACTGGAATTTTTCATCTCCAGGCACCGGTTTGTTATCTGTAAAGAAAGCTACAGCATCATAACCGTCCAGTATCACACCCTTGTCATTCAGGTTATTAAAATATTTGCCCGAACCCTTTTGAGCATGACTGCTTGTTACTGCTGTAAATAGCAGGAACAATGCAAAACAAAACTTTAGAATGATGGTGAGTTTATTTGTTTTTGCATTCCGGTAATAGGAAATTGCTTTTAATGTTTTTGGAGTTTTTGATATTTGTTTCATGACGATTTAATTTTTCACAAAGTAACCCTGCAGTAAAAGAAGCTGCTGTCGGTTGTTTTACATTTATGGGGCTGGGTAAATGGAAATGACTTGGAATTGTCGGGTGGTTTACAAATAAGAAATTAAAGCAATTGAGAGATAGGTTACTTTAGGATTGGCGGTAGTTTTTTAGTGATAGCCATAAGAAGATTGTATATTGAGGTTAATATATTTATGTGTTAGCTGTATTAATTTTGGGTACGCTACACTTAATTTAGCAATTAACTTTATTTCAAATTTTGAAAACTAAACTTATGACAACAAGTAAAACTCCTAACTGGCTAATTCTTCTTCTATTTCTAACTTGTACGTTATTTCACTTTTCAGCATCTGGCCAATCTAAAGTAGAAGACGAAACATTAACCTCGCTGTTCTTTAAAACATTTAAAACCGACCCTATAAAAGCCTACGACGATCTTTTTTCTAATAACAAATATATTTCGTCCAGCGATTTAGCCACTACCAAAATTAAACTCAAAGATTATTTAGCAGAAATGGGAGACTATTTTGGTTATGAAGAAATTACTTCCAAAAAGGCAGGTGAAAGTTATATTCTAAAAAGTTTCCTCGTTAAGTACGACAGACAACCAGTAAGATTTACTTTCATTTTATATAAGGCAAAAGACAAATGGAAAATTCAAAATTTTTCATATGACGCAAATATAAGCGAAGAATTAGAAAATGCGGCAAAGCTTGACAGGTTGAAAGAGAATTGGTAATAATACTGGTACCATTTGTGAACCAGCGATGCTTAAGTACATAAGAACTTGAAACTAAATATTGCTTTAGCAAAATCCCGATTTAATGTTACAATAGCATAATAATTCTTTCCTCAATTTTTTTGAAGCTTTAAACTTTCTATTTATGGCATACTCAGCAAAAAAGAGTAAATTAGAGAAAAGCAAATTATGAAAGTTAGCAAAGGTTCAAATTTCGGTTCTATAAACATGCATAATTACCAGGTGATCATTTCTACCGAATTAAAAGGCGATGAATTACTGGAACAGGATCTCGATGAGATTGCAGAGAAATTTAATGGCCCCAGCGGTGAGATCATCCTTCGCCTTTTTTATCTTACCCGTAAGGTTGAGCTTATCAATAACAAGGGCCACCTCAGCGGATATATCTTATACATGAGCCAGGATAACTTTTCGGAAGTTGACTGGGAATTAATTGAAAATGATATAGTATCGGTTGTAGAACAGATTGATGCTGTCTTGATGCCTTATAAATAAACACTGATCTTAAATCTTAGTAAATATTTTTCTTCTTCTTCAATACAATAGTTTGCATCCCAACAGGATTTCGCAAACTCATTCCTAAACCCGGATATTAATTTTACCTATATCCCTTTTGCCAGTTCCTCAAAATTATCCTGCTCTGCAATATTGATTTTCTTTCGTACCCGGAATCGGATATTCCGGATTGCCTCGGCGCTTACGCCCAGCATGGCTGCCATTTCCTTGCCCCCTATTTCAAGCCGGGTGAAAACAAAAAACCGTATTTCGGCAGGAGTAAGGTCATGATATTTTTCCCGGAGCCTGTCTAAATAACCCGGATGAACTTTATTGAATAAGTTTTTAAAAAAGATCCAGTCCTCTTCCGTAAGGATGGCCGACATTTTTAATTTTTCAATGTTTTCCAACTGGTCTTCCCCGATGCTGACGTTTCGTTTCTTAAGCAAATCAATTTCCGAAGCGAATGTTTCAATCAGTTCATTTTTTTCTTTTATGTTACGGGTAAAGTCCCTGATCTCCACAATGGCCAGGTGCAATTCTTCTTCGGCTTTTATTTTTTCAAATTCCAGGCGATCCTGTTTAAGTTTATGCTTCAGTTTTTGCCTTTTAAAAAACAGTATCACAACTACAGCAAGTAACAACAGTACACACAAAAGCCCGTATTGAATCCATTTATTGGTTTTTAATTTTTGCCGGGTAATTTCGTTTTCCAGTTCCTGTTTCTGATAAGCCAGCCTTCCCTCGGCCCTTATTTTTTTGTTTACATTCCAGTCTTCTTCAATTTCCTGTTTTGTTATTGCTGCGGAATCCTTGTACTCCAGAGCCCGCAACAGATCACCTGCCCGGCTGTAACAGTTGGCCGAAATGGAAAAGTAGTCCAGTTTATTTTGGGGATTGGGATGAAGAGCAATGGCATTACTTGCTTCCTTTAATAATTCCTTAGCCACTACATTGTTCCCTTTCCGGCTGTTTATATCTGCCAGGTAGCTGCAGAAAACAGGTATATTATTATAGTCGTCCACCATACGGCAAAACCTGAGGGCTTCCACAAAATGTTTTTCGGCTGTAACAAAGTCATTTTGCAAATAATAAGTGGTGCCAATATTTCCCCAGGCAATGCCCATCCAGGTGGTATCGTCCTTGCCAGATCCCGGCTCGGCTTTAAAGGATTCTTCATAGGCTTTTTTAAGCCAAACCCTTGCTGAATCAAATTGGTTGGTTTTTAAATAGCACATACCAATCAGGTCATAATTATTCTTTGCAAGCCAGTGAGGATTTATTTCGTAGGTATAGCTTAATTGTTGAATGATTTTACTAATGGCAATGGTTTTATCATAATCCCGGTACCGGTAATAATCAAGTGCAATATGATGTAATGACAATCCTTGCTGATAAAACTCTCCCCTGGAATCCTTCGCCAGCTCATTGTAACAATTCAGGAAGTTTTCAAAAGCTTTATCATATTTTTTTTGAAAATTATATTCATAGGCCCTGCTTAAATAAATTCTGGAGGCTAAATAATGTGCATTTAATTCCTTAGCTCCTTCAAGATATTTGGCTTCAGCCTTAAGGGTTTGTTCATAAGGTACCTGGCGGTCATAAATCCCCGACACCATTTTATAGTAATCGAGCAGTAATTTATCTGCTGCCGTGCCTTTTTCATTGATGAGTTGTTTGATTTTTTCAGTTTTCTGGCTGTTGTAATTAATTTGATTTACGGCCTGCGAAAAAAAGGCCTGCCGGTATCCGCCTTCCAATTGAAACAAGGTATCAGAGTACTGCCCACAGGCAGAAAATGAAGTAAAAAACAGGAAGATGAAGGCTAAGAAAAAATTGGTTTTACGCATAGCATTTTAATAGAAAAAACTATAAGGAAACATAAACTTCTGTTTTAAAATACGGGTATTTCAATTTGTTTGCTGGATATGATAACCCAAATTTAAACCAATCTGTTTAATTCAGGCATTTTTTAGGTAGCACATTAATGCATTGATTTGCAATAGAATAAAAAAATATTTATCAATTCTAACGTTAATCTAACGCCATTCTAACGCCTCAAAAATCATATAAACTCATTTAAAGCATTTCATTCGTAGTAAGCAAGGCATTATTTTATTTTTTAAATAAGGTTAAACGCCATTGTTTTAAATATCCTAAATTTTAAAATCCATTTTTTATGAACCGAATCTACGCTTTTACCGGTAAGATTATTTTTGCCTTTGTCTTGTTTTTTTCATGCCCGGCTTTGGCATTACATGCCAGCCCAAATGAAAAACCGGCAAACCTCACACCACCAGTTGGTACAATTTGTGGTACTGCCAATGAAGGGTTCAACGTTACCTTAAATTGTCCCCTTGGCATGGTAATTACCAATATTGTATTTGCCAGTTATGGAACGCCAAACGGAAGTTGCGGAAGTTATACCATCGGCGGTTGCCATGCAGCAAACAGCGTTTCTGTTGTATCTGCTCTTGCAATTGGCCAAAACAGTGTGACAATTCCTGCCAACAATTCAACATTTGGAGACCCTTGCGGTGGAACACCTAAGCGCCTTTATATTGAGGCTGAATACGGTCTTCCGGCAACTCATTTAAATTTTGATGGCGTGGACGATATTGTAAGCGTTTCAGTACCCATGCCTAACCCCGGAAGCGATAACCTTTCTTTAGAAGCCTGGGTATATCCAACCAATATTTCCGGTGTAAGGTCAATTATAAGAAAAACAGGATACTATAATATTTATACCAATGGTGCCGGTACATTGTATGCTGAAGTTTGGAAAGATGCTCCTGCAGCTACCTGGGTTTTATACTCAACCACTACTATTTTACCAGTTAACCAATGGAGCCATGTTGCTATAACCTGGAACAGCGGTACTGAAAATCTGGTGTTTTATGTAAATCGCAACCCTGTTAGTTTTACTACATCGGGCAACAACGTTACGGGAACAGAGAATTTTAATATCGGGGCATCCTCCATTTATAATCAACCATTCGCAGGTAATATTGATGAAGTACGTGTATGGAACATTGTAGTGCCTGTAGAAGATATAATAAGGAGAAAAAATTGTGAATTGGCTGGTAATGAAACCGGGCTTGTGGCATATTATAAATTCAACCAGGGCAATGATGCTGCTAACAATACTGGTATAACTAGTTTAACCGATGCTACAGCCAATGCAAATAACGGTACATTAAACAATTTTGCTTTAAACGGAAGCAATTCCAACTGGTTGTCTGGTTCGCCGGTTATTACGGGAAGTACCATTCTATCGGCACCAACAGCAAATAGTCCACAATCATTCTGTTCGGGAACAAATCCAACAGTAGCAAATTTAGTAGCAACAGGCACTGGAACTATACAATGGTACATTGCCTCAACGGGCGGTTCTGCTTTATCTCCTGCCACTACTTTGTCAAACGGTCAGTATTTTGCAGCGGATGTAAATACCAATGGCTGTGAAAGCAGCAGGACACCAGTTTCCGTAACAGTAAATACAACACCAGCAGCCCCAATAGCATCGGCCCAATCATTTTGTTCAGCAACCAATCCTGCTGTGGCAGACTTAGTGGCAACAGGCACAGCCATTCAATGGTATAGTGCAGCAACTGGCGGTACAGCATTGGTTTCAACAACAGCATTAACAACAGGAACTTATTATGTTTCTCAAACTGTTACTAATTGCGAAAGTGGAAGAACAGCTGTAACAGTTACAATTAATAATACACCCAATATCAGCTATACGGGGGTAGCAGCCAATTACTGTGTTAATACAGTTATTACTTCATTGATACCGGGTAATACAGGGGGTGCCCCGATTGGTGCGCCGGTGGTAATGGTATCCACTTTTGCCGGCAGCGGTGTATTTGGTTTTGCAGAGGGTACGGGAACGGCAGCCCAATTTAATTATCCTAACGGATTAACTGTTGATGCTTCGGGTAAACTGTATGTGGCTGATAATGCCAATTACCGCATCCGGCAAATAACGCCTGCAAGTGTAGTAAGTACTTTGGCGGGTAATGGTGTACAAGGATTTGCTGATGGCCCTGGAACTACTGCACAATTTAATCGTCCTGGCGGAGTAGTAACCGATGCAGCCGGTAATATTTATGTGGCAGATAATCTAAATCACCGGGTAAGAAAAATAACTCCTGCAGGAGTGGTTAGCACCCTGGCTGGTAGCGGCATAGCGGGGTTTGCTGATGGAACGGGAACAGCTGCTAAGTTTAATCAGCCTTTTGGTATAACCATCGATGCTTCAGATAATCTGTATGTAGCCGATGAAAATAATCACCGTATCAGAAAGATAACGCCGGCAGGAGTAGTAACTACAATAGCCGGAACTGGTATCCTGGGTTTTGCTGACGGTGCCGGAGCAGTTGCACAATTTAATTATCCAATGGGTGTGGCTATCGATGCTTCTGGCAATGTGTATGTGGCAGATGAATATAATAATCGTATACGGAAAATAAACCCATCAGGTATGGTAAGCACATTAGCCGGAAATGGTACTGGAGGATTTGCCAATGGCACTGGTACAGCCGCACAGTTTTATTACCCTTATGCGGTGGCTACAGATGTTTCGGGCAATGTTTTTGTTGCTGACCTGTATAACCATCGGATAAGAAAAATAACTCCTGAAGGCGTAGTTACAACTGTTGCCGGAACGGGTGCACAGGCATTTGCTGATGGTACAATAGCTACAGCGAAATTTAATCTCCCTACCGGAGTAACAGTTGATGCTTCAGGCAATTTATATGTTGCTGACCAGGGTAATCAAAGGATAAGGAAAATAACCTATTCAAACGGACCTGCATTTTCAATATCACCTGCATTACCTGCCGGGTTAAGTTTTGATAATAATACCGGTACCATTTCAGGTACACCTACCGTTGTCAGTGCATCTACAACTTATACCATCAGTACGGGTAATGGATGTGGTACTAACAATACTTCAATTACCTTTTCAACGGGTGGTTCAGAGTCTATCGCAATGACAAATACCACACTAACCGCAAATGTATCAGGTACTACTTATTTTAACAGCAACTGTAGTAATTTAATAGTAACAGTATTACCAAATGGCGGCAGTCCCATTTCTGGAAGCACAACTGCCAAAGTATGGATAGAAGGTACACAACCTGGTAATTTTGTAAAACGACATTACGAAATTACACCTGCTGCAAATGCAGGTACGGCAACTGCCACCGTAACTTTATATTTTACACAATCAGAATTTAATGATTTTAACGCAGTTAATAGTATCAAGCTGCCAACGGGTCCGGCTGATGGCTCGGGCATAGCAAATCTCTTGATTGAGAAACGAGCTGGAGTTAGCAGCGATGGCAGTGGTTTACCGGGCACCTACTCCGGCAGCATTACTACTATTGATCCCGCAGATATAAATATCATATGGAATGCAACAGCCAGTCGTTGGGAAGTTAGTTTTGGTGTAACAGGTTTTAGTGGTTTTTTCACAAAAACAAACTCTGGTACTTTACCGGTAACACTACTGAGTTTTAGTGCTCAAAAAACAGATAACAGCGTATTAATAAAATGGCAAACCACCAATGAAATAAATATCAATCGCTATGAAGTTGAAAGCAGCAGTGATGGAATAAATTTTGTGAAGCTGGGTTTGGTTGCCGCAGGCAACAGCAGCAGTGTGGTTAATTATCAATTAACAGATAACAGTGCCTGGGTGAGTGAGGTACGATACTACAGACTTAAAATAATTGATAATGATGGAAAGTATAAGTATTCTAACATTGTTAAACTCAGTAATAAGCAGACTGGTAACATAAGTATATACCCCAATCCGGTTACAAATGCCTTTATCATTAACCTGCCCGACACCAAACTTATTCATTCAAAAGCAACACTGTCGGATGCAAATGGGAAACTGGTAAAAAACATCAGCATTAATTACCAGCAGCAAACTGTAAATATTTCCGAGTTGTCAGCAGGTATATACATGCTTCGCCTGGCTGACGGAACTGTGATTAAGTTGATTAAAGAGTAAGCAAATAAGATATTAAAATCTGGGTGCTAAGGAACAAATCCGGAGGATAGAAAGAAAGGTTATTTAAAAGACAGACAAATGGCTTTCTTTCCATCCTCCCGGTTATCCGGTCAGGTGCTGATGCAGGAAAATATAGAAGAGCTTGTTATGCTTTTTATTTTGAATGCAGTGAAGTTTTACTTTAAGAGCGTAACGGAAATAATTTTCAGGTATACATAAAAAGGCATCACAATAAAATAGCAATAGCTCAGCCTGAAATATTTTGGTCACAAAATCACAGAAAAATAAATCTCAGCAATTACTTCTTTTTCAGCACCACTTTCGCCTGGCTTAGTTTATAAGCCGGCTCCAGGAAAGCAATATAGTTTGGCCACGCTTCCTTTTTATCATAATTGTTTTTATAGATCTTCCTGGTGGTTATTAAAAGCTTATCGCCGGTTACTGTTGCACTGCTTACAAAGCTGCCACTGGGATTATCAATACTCATATTCAATTCCTGTAAACCATCTACCGTAAAACCTTCGGGAATATTGATGCTGATGCTGTTTTCAATAACACGGGCAATGGGAATAAAGATATCGGTCTGCCGCTCCTTCATTTCATGGGGTTCCAGTTTTATCTGTCCGCCAATTAATTTACCGGCTTCAAATATGTAATTCTTTCCCGCTTTGCTGATGAGTTTCTTTAAAGAAAATTTTTCTTTGAACTGCAGCATGGCTGAATCGCCATAGCGGCCATCTTTCAATAATTCAAAATCTGTATACTGGTCAACATCCAGCTCGCCTTTCAGGTCTTTTTCAAAAAGCGTTTTCCTTTCCTTTACCTGGTCTTCCTTATCGGCATATTCATATATTGTACTTGTTGAAACCGGCACTGCCTCCTCTTTTTTCTTTCCCTTTGCAGCTATAGGCTGTGCATAATATTTTTCAAAATCGGTATTCAGGTATTCCCTGTCCAGGTTTGCTTTACCTATGTATGGAGATTTTTCGGTACCTGTGTAAGAACTGGTGCGCTCAACATTGATATTTTCCATGGCATCATTAAAACGCACATTGTATTCTTCCCTTGCAAGGTTTGCACTTGCAGGAGTTGGTGCTATACTGGTCTTGTAATAACTGTCTGCTTCATCATACCGGATGCTGTAACCTTCTGCATTTTCGAGATAAGAATAAGGCGTGCCAAATGCATCGAAATTATTCATGGCTTCCAGGTAATAAGCTTTGCCTTTTATTTTAACCTTCATTACAAAATCCACTTCTTCCATAAAGATGGCGTCACGCCAGGTGCCCAGTTTCCGGGGTACATACACAAATAATTCCGATTGTATGCCCTGCGCCAGCAGCGATGATCTGAGTGCTGTTGCAAATGCTGCTCCGTTCATCCTGATCTCATCTTCTTTCTCTTCTTTTTTCTGTTCTTTTGCTTCGGCTGCCAGTATTTTTTTATACAGTTTCTTACCGGTAAAATATTTCTCCAGGTCGGAATGTACCGGGCCCTTATAATACATTTCCAAAAAGACCTTGCGCAGGCAGTAATAACATTCCCTTATCACATCTTCATCTTTTTTTAACTGCCCGTCTTCTTTTTTCTTCATGAGGTATTGTGTTGTATACGCAACCAGCGATGTAACGACAGGTGTGTTATAAAGTGCTGCCCCTGCATAACCTTTGTAAACCCTTTCAATGTCCAGGCCCGAACGGTCAACGGTAGCTTCTTCCAGGGTTCTGTCGCCGGGATCGTAATCTAAAAATACCACCCTGAACTTAACACTGGGTGTGCTCCTGAGCTCAATGCTCCAGCGTTCATCAACAGTCTTTTCACGATCCTTATCCAGGAAAAAATAACTCAGGTAAGATTCCCTTTCACCATATACAGATGCCTTGGGGTCGAACTTGATATTAGGTGCACCATTATAACTGCGGTATTTAACCTTCATACCATTGGCCATGGTAAAGCGGTACTGCTGGTATAAAGTTGGATAGTTGTTTGAAAGCGAAAATATGAAAGGTGTAAAATTGATGCCTTCGGTTTTCATGTCCCAGTCGAGACTGGAATTGATGGTATAGTCAATGATATCGCCAACTTCCAGGTCGGGTATGGCAATCTTCATTGACTTGAATTTCATTTTATAATAAATGGGTTTGTAAATTTCCGGAACATCCTGCTCTTCTTCAATGGCATTCTTCATATCAATATCAACGGCTTTGCCATCGGCTTTTATTACCTGGTAAACGGCGTTACCATCTTTACCGATGGTTACATAATAAAAAGTTGAAAATTTTTCTACAGCGTTTTTATCCTGCAGCTTAATACGCTTGTGTACATATTCCTTGATGTGTACGCCTGCCGTTGTCTTGCCACGGGCTACCTGGCGCTTAAACAGGTATTCTTCTTTCATACCGATGATCACCGCACTTTCATCTTTCCATTTTTCAGGAACAGTGGTTACCTTAAACTCAGCTTCAATCGTTTCACCTACAGATGGCGTTTGGGCGAATAAAGAAACCGGCAGTACAAACAGTATGTATAAGAGGAGTAAATTTTTAAGCATGATATGTATTTAACTTTTATAAAATAATGGCCTGTTAATTTGTAAAAATTATTTAACCAGTACAACCTGGTCGTTATAAAATTTATTGATATCTGTTATGAAAGCATTCCATCCTGTAAAATCGGTTTTCTTTAAGATCGGTTTACTGATCACGATTGTCTTGGTATAAACAATGCTTTTGCCTTTGTTTGTATAAGCTCCTTCAAAAGATCCGTATGGGGTTGATTTTTTAAATGCCGTGGGCAAATAATCAACTTTATATCCTTCCGGTATAACCAGCTCAGTTTGTGTAGACAAACAATATTTCTGGTTGAATTCATAATCATTCTTCCTGTCGTCAGGCATTTCCAGGCTGCTGAATTCTTTTTCCCAATCCATTACCACGTACAATTCGTTGCCGGCTGTAGTTACCTGGTTACTGGCCTTAAAATCGTATTTAAGCTGCAGTGGTTTTTGCCGGTCATTAAAATCTGAATTGGTAATATTGGTTACTTCAATATTACTGTTACCGCTGCGTAAATAGGAAGAAAGGCTTTCAGATTTTTTATCGCTCCGCATAGAAGCAAAAGCGCTTTGCACTGATATCTTCGATTCGCCATTATATTCAACCACCGCATTACCGCTTAACTGGTTGCCGGTAATATTCATTTTATTAATTACTGTTTCTTTGTTTCTTTCAGCAGGAAATTCAGGGACCTTTTCAAGAATATGATTGTTGCCGTCTTCAATCAGTACCTGTTTGCCCTGTATGCGTTGTGCATAATCGTTCAGGGCAATATAGTCTTCTGTACCATCCAGGAAATATTTTTTTCCGTTGAGGATAAGGGTGCAGATCATGTGGTTATCTACTGCAAGCGAAGGCAGGGAGTAATCATAAGGCAGATCGGAAGTGCCGATCCAGGTAAGCCTGGCATCAAAACCTGCAAGCTTGAGCATATTTTTCAGGAGGTTGGCCTTGCCTTTACAATCGCCGTATTTTTTCTTAAAAACATTCTGGGCGGCATCAGGCTTAAAACCCATAATGCCGTTTTCAAAAGCGATATAACGGATATTATCCTGCACCCAGTAAAAAATACTTTCTACTTTTTCCTGGTCGGTCTTTTTATTGGCAGTAAGCTCGGTAACTTTTGCTTTTAATGTTTCAGGATCATTACCAATTTCGGCGCAGACACTGCGGTACCAGCCATAAAGGTTTTTTACATTTTCAAACAGCACGGTACGCTGGCCGGCATCGGTAAAGGCTTTTGTTACGCAAATGATATGCGGATAACTGAGTGCATGGTTGGGTGAATGCGGCTCACTTGTATAAGCCTGGGTATTGCTGATCTGGAATATTACTTTTGTAATATCACCTTCCTTAACAGATGTTTTCTTTATATCATGACCCGCAAAATTAAATTCCCGCAGGTCAAGTTCAAGCCAGGAAGGAATATTGAATTGAACGATCCTTTCCACCACCGGGTAATGCTGCAGGAAATAGAATGAAGTAAGATATTTTACATCTTTATAATTTTCCTGGAAAGTATAATTGAAGGGTTTCCCTTTTTCGGCCAGCGGAAATTTAACTACGCAAAGTTTTGCATCACTGTGAAAAATATCTTCGCTGCTGTAATCGCCGCAAAGTTTCTGGATGGTAATTTCTTTCTTATCTGTATTCAGCACTTTTACATTTTCAATAGCGATCTGTTCGTTATAAAAAAGGCCATCTTCGTACTTTAAAAAATCTTTTACAGGTACCAGCATGGTTTCAGATGAAACCGTGGCTTTTACCCTGGCCTCCCCGGCAGCGGCTGCAGGATTCAGTGTAAAATCAATCACTTCTTTAAAGAGATTTGCCACCACTTCTTCCTTCGGAAATGTTTTTTTCCATTCAGGGATCTTATCCGTATAAACTGTCTGGGCAGTGCTGCTGAAAAAACAGCAGCATAACAATATTATGATGCTGAGGCGTGGTTCAGGGTATTTATATTTCATCAATGGGTAATTTGATGATACAAATTATTTAATTTTTGTGAAATAACGTGTTTGGGGAGAAGATATTTTGGTATAATATACCTGTATTGAAAGCGTAGTGCCTACTTTTTAAGCGTGGGAGTATATTTGTGCAAGCTTTTTTATGCGCCGGGGTCTCATGCTGCCGCACAAGTGCCAGGCTATGAAGACCCCGGGGGGACAGAAATCCCGCAGGCTTGGGCTTGCGGGACGCCAAACACTTGCCCAGCAGGGGCAAACACAAAGCCTGGTTAAACCAGGCAGGAGCAATAAGTAAATAAGCTTCCATTAAGCCTAATCCCTTTTTAGATGTAATTTCTTAGATCTGTTTTTTTTAAGATGCAGTTTTTTTAAAATTTCAGTAGAGGTTTCATCTGAATCTGTTTCATCACCTAAAACTAATATTCCCTTTAGCCCACATTTAGATTCAAGTCCATAAACTGTAGCTTCATCAGCAGGGTCGGAATCACCTTCATAGCGATACAAAATCTTAATGTCCAGGTCATCTATCTGCAATGCTGTTTCCCCGCAAACAATATGATCTTCACAAAGATTTAAATCATTTACAAATCCCTCCTGGCGAAGCGCATCAATTGCTGATGTTACTGTATTATACTTAAATTTATTTTTCATGTTGTTAATTTTAAATTGGTTTAATTAATAGGTTCCTTTCTCCCTGCCGCAACATGCGTAACCGCTCAACTACTATCGCTGAATTAAAAGGTCATTTTTTAAAACACATACTCCTGCATATTACTTGTGCAAAGTAATAATATAATTACTCAAATTGATTGACTACTGCCAGGATTGATAAAGTCTTTTGGTCGGCCGGTACCCACTATTTTACTTTTTTGCCACTGGTTAAATCTTATCAGCGCTGTGCCTGTTAGCACTAAAATTAATATTTGCTTTGTATGGCGATACAAACAGCTGTTCCATTAATTCAGCTTTTCCTTTTCCTAAGTTGCCTGCGAAGTTTTCCTTCTACTTTTTTAAGCAAGGCACGCCAGTGATTGCCGGTTTCGGATGCAAAAACATCGATACCGGGAATACCAAGCCTTACGCTTACCATTCGTACACCGGTTGATTGTTTACTTTCCATTCTGAAATAGAAATCGGCCCAGTTTATTTCAGAAATATGTTTTCGCAACCTGTTGATCATGGTTCTTACATGTTGTTGCAACTCTTCACTGATCGTGAGGTCCACTGTCTGAATATCTAATTTAATTCCGTCAAAATTTTGTGTATAGTTCATAATAATAAGTTTTATGTTACAATTTTTAGTTTTTAAAAAGACATTTCCTTCTGTACTTTATCTGATACCCTGTTCATTTCAATTTTATTATTTGCATTAAATGATCTTATTTTCGAAATTTCCGGTTCTGCCACCTCATCGGAAAAGAAGGCGATATTATTTTGCATGTTCGATGTTTCCGGTTGCGCTATTTTAAGCTTCGAGAAAAAGTTTGCTAATGTTATATCATGCACGCTTTTAAATTTGAGGGAACTCATTAACAGCAGGGTTGTTCTGTACAAATCTTTATGAGAACGCATACTCCTTTTACCACTGTAAAACATACCGTCTTCCGCTTTGTCGTTGTGTTGAATTGCCCAAACTCCATTAGCTCCTAAACTAACCAGCTTTAGTATATCAAATGCAGAAGAAATATTTCCTGATGCAATAATTTTTATTTTACCCCGTATCCTGTAATGCCGTAACGTCTCAGCAACAAATAGTAAAGCTTCATACAAAGATTTTGCATGGTCAGGATGTTGATACAGATACGTTTGATCTGTATCCTCAGATACCCCTTCTACCACAATAAAATCCGGGGTTATTTGTGTTTTACAAATGGCATGGCAAATTGAATAAAAATCTTTTTTATTATCCGGAGCAAGTCTCACACCAACCGGCTTTCCCCCGGAAAGATCCCGAAGCGTTTTAAGGAACAGCATCATCGCTTCAGCATTTCTAAATACACTAAATGCTGATCCCCCGTAAAATATGCTCTTACTGTTACCGGCAATAGCTGAAATATTTTTTTCTGAATTGGCTGAATGAAATGATCCCGTTTCGCATGATAACTTCACTTCAATCATTTTAATTTCAGAACGGCGGGCTTGTTCCTTAAAGGTTTCACCATTAAAATTGCCATCATCAGTACAGCATCCTGTATAGTCCGGAGAAATTTGCCACACCCGGCCGCCATCTGCTAAATAATAGCCATTATGGTTTCCCCTTACAGGTTTGCGTGAATATGTGGATTGCTGTTCTTTTTTTGTTTCAATATTAAAAAAGTATGCATCGTAGGGTTTACTGCACTGTTCATTCCCGATAATGAAACTCAGGTCAGTTTCCTTACGCTTAGAGAATAAATGGCCCAGCCTGAGGGAAAAATTTTGTTTACTGAATCCCTTCAGTGGCCAAAAGAAAATATTTTGTAACTGCCCAATATAAATTGTAATAATTAATAAGGGAACAGAAGCGGCCAGCATCCAGAATAAATTCTGATCAGCAAGATAGGCTGCTATCACTACAGCTATATTTATGAATACAGCAAGATACAGAAGTACACTGCTTTTTACCCAATTGGCATTTGCATTATGCGACATAACGGTTTATTTAAAAATCATGAAAGAAACAGGAAGAAGGAGCGGCAACCGGTCTGCAAAAAAAGACCAGGTTATTAATCAGCAAAAGCCTTAAAATTGGAGAAGCAGTAGATGTTTGAACAGAATGGTAAAAACTCAGTAAATGAACAGATAGCGCTATTGCTTACACCGGTTTCTGTATACCGGTATTTTGAGGAGTGTGCAATATGCTTAATTGTACCTGTCATTAATGTAAAAGTATTAACGAAATCTCACTAAAAAAAATACTGACTCTTATTGTTTCGTTAATAATTATTCTGTTATAGATTTATTGAGAATTTTTTTTCTGTTAACTGACAAAAATTTCCCGAACATTAATATCTATTGATGTTGTATGTCGCATAAATAATAACTACCTGTTACTAATCAGGTATCAGAACGACTCTAATCTTACATTGTGGATATCGATACTTCGCTGGCGCTGATATGCAGCATGGCTTTTGTGTGTTGGTGTATCTGTGCCTATATAAAAACTTATAAAGTGTAAGGCTTGCAAAGTTTAAATTGTATCAGTATTATGGGCACAGATACCCCGCTGCATATCTGCGCCAGTTGAGAAAAAGATAAGATTAGCAGTATATAAGACGGGAAAAGGCATAAAAAAACCTGCTTTATTAAGCAGGTTATTAATTTGTGCGGAGAGAGAGGGATTCGAACCCCCGGACCTGTTACAGTCAACGGTTTTCAAGACCGTCGCAATCGACCACTCTGCCATCTCTCCGCGGCAAAAGTAAGTTCAGAAATGTAACAACCCAAAAAATTTATGAAACTATTTATTCCGGCGCTTTGTCTTTTACAACAACAAGGCTCTTTAAGTCAACAGTGATGGGCATTACGCCAACCTGTAACACTGCTTTTTTCCCACGAATTTCTTTTACAATACCAACCTGGCGGTTTTGTTTCATCTTCACTTTAGCTCCTATAATAATTTCTCCTCCTGTTTCTTCAAATTTTTCGTTCTGCTTTTTCTGCTGCTTTTCGGTGGTTATCTTTTCTTTTTGCTGGAACAGCAAAGCGTGGATCATTTTCACTACTTTATCCTTATCATCTGTTTTTCGCCATTCAATCACCATGGCTTTTAACCGCCGTTCCATATCTTTCAGGTAAATGATTTTGTCGGCAGCAATATGATTCTGTAATTTCAGCTTTTCCATTTCCTGCTGGTGGGTTTCTTTGTTTACAACCCGCTGCATTTCTTTTTTAAGCGTTTCGTTTTCTTTTATGAGGGTTGTCAGTTGCGATTTTTCCTTATCAATATGCTGCAGATCCTGTTCGGTGCGGTTTAAGAGTTTGTCTAAAGTAAAATGGTCATCGTCCACCAGTTTCCGGGCTTTTTCAATCAGGCGTTTCTCCAGGCCGATCCGTTCGGCAATGGAAAATGTATAAGAACTGCCCGGTTTGCCAACAATCAGTTTATACATGGGCAACAGGTTCTTTTCATCAAACTGCATGGCGCCATTAATAATGCCCGAAACTTTATTAGCCATTACCTTTAAGTTGAGGTAATGTGTGGTAACAATACCAAAACTGTGTTTAATGGCCAGTTCTTCCATAATCACTTCGGCAAAGGCGCCGCCAAGGTTGGGGTCACTCCCGCTGCCCAGTTCATCAATAAAGAATAAGGTTTTGCCATTTGCATTTTCCATAAAATGCTTCATGTTCTTTAAATGCGATGAATAGGTACTCAGTTCAAATTCCAGGCTTTGTGTATCGCCGATATGTATCATGATCTGTTTAAAAATACCCATCTCACTATCGGGATGAACCGGCACCAGCAATCCGCTCTGCATCATTAGCTGTAAAAGTCCCACAGTTTTTAAAGTAACCGTTTTACCACCGGCATTGGGCCCGCTGATGACCAGTATCCGTTGCTTTTCATTCAGGCTAAGATCAACAGGAATGGTTGGTTTATTATTTGTTTTGTTATAGAGATACAATAAGGGATGACAGGCCTGTACCAGGTGAATATGGGCTTTATCCATAACAACCGGGTAATTGCCATTATATTCTACCGCAAATTTTGCTTTGGCACGGATGAAATCAAATTCTCCTGCAATCTGCAGGTAATTTTTAAGCAGGCCGGCATACATACTTAAATTTTGGGTAAGCTTCTTCAGTATTTTGTAAACCTCCTTACTCTCTTCACTTTCCAGTGAAAAGATGGCATTGTTAAGTTCCGTGGTTTCTTCGGGCTCAATAAAAGTTGTTCTGCGGCTGTCGCTTTCACCATGCAGGATACCTTTTATCATGCGCTTCTGTTCTGCAAAAACAGCCAGCACCCTCCTGCCGTTCAAAAAACTTTCTTCAATATCGGCCAGGTAACCCTGTTTGTTTAATTTACTTACGATCCTGTCGAATACTTTTCTTAATTCATTCCGCTTACGGTATAAATTCATTCGGATATTAGCCAGTTCTTCACCGGCACTATCCTTTACCTGCCCGCCTTCATCAAGGATATCATCAATCAGTTCAATAATGACTTTCTCGTAATAAGAATCTGCAATAATTTTTGTCATGGCAGGATAAGCCATCCTCCGCTCATTATCAAACCAGCGAAAAATATAGTTGGTATTGTCTGCCAGTCTCCTGACCAGGAGAAACTGTTCGCCACTTAAGACAGCACCGGGGATGCCTGTAAGTTTTAGTTCCTTACTTAAATTATGTACAAACTCATTTGGGAAATGCTGACTGCTTTGCAGTAATAATTTAAATTCATTGGTTTGCTGCAGTTCTGTAGCAATAAATTCTTTTTTAGTATGGAGGCGGAGCTGTTCTGCTTTATGCTTTGCGTATTCGGTACGGCAATGCAATGCCAGTAAGGTTTTTACCTGTTCATATTCCAACTGCACTAAGGCTGACTCAGGAAAAAATTTCATGATACAATTACCTCACAGGAGGATTTTAATTAAAGAAGGCAAAGGTACTTGCTTATTTTTTTATTTCCTCAACCTGCAATTCTTCCCAGGCAGTAGTACCATCTTTCTCTCTTTTAAAAATAAAATCATTACTACTTAGTATTACAATTTCGGCAGTGGTATAAATTTTACAACCATCCATTAAATGACCGCCAATGGTTTTGCCTGTGCTGTCACTAATGCTTATGTGGAGATGGGAACCATTTACAGATACGGTACCGTTAAGGCTTACAATTTCAAAATGGCCGGTATCGCTGCTGCCTTCGGGCTGGTTGGCAAAACGTATCTGGTAATCTGTCAGGCTGCCGACACAGGTACTGATCCATCCTCCTTTAATTTGCTTATCGTTAACTAATTTCTGGATACCGGCTTTAAGATCTTCGCCGGGTTTTAAACGAAAGGCATGTGCAGTTAAATTATTCATGGCTGTTTTTTGCTGACATGAAAATAGTATCAGCAATACTAAAATAATATAAACCGGTTTCATTATTAGAAATTTTATAAGATATTAAGCAGATATATTGATAGTTAAACTTTTGTTGCAAAAACCTGTTATACAATCTGTACTATTTACCTTTACGTATGTAAATGAAAAAATAGCAACCATGTTAAGAGTTTTATTCATTTCAATTGTAAGTTTCATGGGATTAAGTTCCTGTGCACAAAAAGACAATTCTGTAAAAACAAAAAAGGAAAATAAAGTCATGACTACTTCTACTGCAAAGTTAGATACCGCCACCTTTGGTACCGGATGTTTCTGGTGTACCGAAGCCATTTTTCAACAACTGGAAGGCGTGGAAAAAGTTACCAGCGGTTACAGCGGCGGTACAGTGCCCAACCCAACGTATGAGCAGGTTTGCAGCAAGACAACCGGTCATGCCGAATGCCTGAACATTATGTACGATCCCGCTAAAATAAGTTTTGATGAATTGCTGGAAATTTTCTGGCAAACACATGATCCCACAACATTGAATCGCCAGGGCGCTGATGCCGGCCCACAATACCGAAGCGTTGTTTTTTATCATAATGAAGAGCAAAAAACAAAAACAGCAAAATATAAAGCAGAGCTGGATAAAAGTGGTGCTTTTGATAAACCAATTGTAACCACCCTGGAAGAGTTCAAAGTATTCTATCCGGCAGAAGAAGAGCATCAGAATTACTATAAGAATAATACCTCACAGGGTTATTGCCAGTTTGTGATAAGGCCCAAGGTTGAAAAGTTTGAAAAGGTTTTTAAGAGTAA